>Ga0364867_10092_pt1 | contig 59008 bp, 76 predicted proteins | sample ExccelAu500001D4_3_FD_206915 | JGI IMG/M metagenome (GOLD analysis project Ga0364867, IMG submission 206915) | Enriched cells from Trout Bog Lake Hypolimnion, Wisconsin, USA - BchlTB.Aug13.5000.01.D4 | ecosystem: Environmental > Aquatic > Freshwater > Lake > Hypolimnion/Profundal zone | place... | reverse complement strand
TAATTTTATACAAGTTGGTAAAGGCTCGACTCACAAGGATTTTACAACATTCATAATCTATTTCATATCAATATTAATTGTTGATGCCTGGTACCAGGTTACCGGCTGAGTTGTCCCATTGGCCAGTTTAACTTGCGAGGTCACCTTATCCGTTACGAAGCCTTTGCCTACTACCAGATCCTGTGGGCGAATAGATACTTTGTATTGAAAGTATTCATCGTCCTGATCCATATTATTATCATGGTTAACATCTTCGCCGTCAGGTATAGATGTAGCAGCGGAAGTTTGCAGCCCGAGCAAGGCCTGCGACTGCTGCGATGTTGGTGAGTTCCCCTCGGTTCCGTTATACATGCTGTAGCGTTGCAAAATACCTGCATTCGCCCTATCCAAATCCGGCCCCTGGTAATACTGATAATCATCCGATGCCGGGTCAGCCGCGAAACTGCTTGCGGCCTGCGACGTCACCTGCGCCTTAACCTGCTGAACAACAGATGCAAATTTCACTTGTTCGTCGGCATCGCCTAAACCATCTAAACCAACATCCTGTAACTTACGCGCGTTTGGGTCATTATTAAAAGAGTTAACAACCGGCTGCGCTTTGGGTGCCCGCCCCCATACCGTTTCGTTTACCGTGCTTAAGTCACCATTAACAGGCAAACCATTTTCTAAACTTTTTTGACCATCTTTTAATATGTCTTCTGATATATTACCTAAGTCGAAATAAAGATCCCCGCCCTTTGAGTTTGGCTTGTAAATAAATGGATCCATCATCCAAAACTCTATATACACCACGTTTAACGCCTCAAAGTCATTGGAGTTAATGCCTCTGAATATACCACCCCAACGATTTTGCGGATTTTGAAGCGTTCCATTACTATTAAGTCCGGTTGTGGTAAAGTTATATGGGCCACGGACCATTGGGTAAAAAGCCAAATCCAGTGTAGAAATAGACAGTGGCTGGCCTGTTGGCGATTGTTGGGTAGGGAACACCTCTGTTTGGAGCACCTGCCTTACGTAATGATTTGATAATTCGTTCGCGTTAACAGGAATATTCGAATTGGTATAAAAAATCGGGTCAATGGTATAAAATGCCAAACGGGCACGGTTATAGCCGTAAGTCAGATCATTAAACAGTTTGGCTTCCGGGAATTGGGGCATCTGGGGTGTACCCGAAATTTGCCATCCTATTGGGCTTTTGACGTCGATAATCGATGTGCTGTTTTCAAAATCATCCAGATAAGCTGTACCATTTTTTGACCCTGCATAGTTGAGGGCACTTGGATTGCCTGGTAGTAACTGGGCAAATTCGCCATTAAAATTAATGGATGATGGTACTTTGGTATGGATGAAAGGAATCTTGTCAACCAAGCGGGTAAGCAGGCGCGAATTCGAATTATAATTAACATCAAAACCATAGATGGTATTCGAAACAGATTCTTGCCCTACAATTTCATTTTGGGTAATTGGCTGTTCTGAAAGGTGCATCAGGGTGGCCCCGATATTCAGGTTATCGTTCACATGATATTCAAACCTGCTGCCAAACAACGATTTTTGCTGCACACCAAATAATGCGTTATTCTCTACCTTTACGGTGATTGGTTGTCCCGACGATAATAAAGATTGGTTTAAAATACGGATGGTACCTGCGCTATAATCAACCGTATAATCGGTACCTTCCTTTAATGTTAATGTACCGGCATTTACAATTACCGACCCTTGCGGAATGTTGACCGCGTTTAGCTGATATTCGGAACCACCAGTGGCCGTATAAGTACCTTGTATGGTATACCTGTTCAAATTGGGGAACTGTTGCTGCGCCACCGTTTGGGTAGAATCGTAAAGCGGCTGGTAAACATAACGGTTCACCAGATCAGATTCGGCTGTGGTAAACTGTTTTGCCAGATCCTTACCAAAAGGCTCCAATACCGGGAACATGATGCGCCCGTTTTGCGAATCAATGGTAATACCTTCCAAAAAGTCAAAATAACCGTCGGGCTGTTTGTTTTGTTGCTGATCTAGGTTATCTAGATCTGTTAATTGTATCCAGAGCTTGCTTTTTGTGTTCTGCCCTTCCTCCATTAACGATTTTTGAATACCCGATTTATCATCCAGCCTGGTTATGTTCAGCTTAAAATTGTTGGGACTTATCTGATATGAATTTAATGAATAAATATTCTTCATCATCAGGTTCCATGTCGGGAGGGTAGTTTTTAGCAATTGGTTTTTAAGCAACTTCACATATAGCACCTTTGGATTATTCGGGTCAACCGGGATATCTGTGGAGAACTCACCCACCTGGAATTGCTGACCGTTATAAGTATATTGATAGGCTACGGCTAAAACCTCATCGTTGTTTAAGGGGCTGTTTAACGATATATAACCCAATTGGGGGTGCAGTGTGTACTCTTTACTGGTTAACAAACGGGCATAAGTTAATTTAGCGTAATTATCGGAACCGCCGGTCGAATTAAAATAGGTAGCGATGGTGTTTTGCGGGTCGTTGGTTAGGCGGGCATTTGCCGGCAAATTTCTGAGCAATGAATTTGATTGCTGGGTAAACCCGGGCCCCTGAAAGCCCGCTGGTAAACCCGAAAAACCTGCCCCACCCCTAACAAGGGTGCTGTTGTAAGGGGTATTTTCACCCAGATCCATGAATGCCAGTACATCGCGCGAACCTGTGATCGAGCTTGTTCTGTTAGTTATCCAAACTTCAATTTTAGTGATGTTTATGTTAGAACTGATAATGGGGATATTGGCGAGCGCTTTATTGTAATTGTTGCGAAAAAACTGCGATAAAAAGTAATGCTTATTGGCCTCGTAATTTGCTGAGGTGAGCTTAAATTGCCCCTGCTGCGAGCCATTGGTAATAGTAATGGTTTGCGATTGCGAGTTCTGCTGTGCTAAAATAGTGGTAACATCTAACCTGCCGAATTTCAACTTGGTTTTTACGCCAAACAATGCCTCGCTGCCAGTTATAAGGGTGGTATTTAAGGGCATGCTCACGGTGCCCACTTCTACTTTCTGAACAATTTCATCCGGAGTACCTGTATAATCGAGCTTTATTTGGTTTTCGAACTGAAACTGCGCGTCGGTATTGTAATTGGTAGTTACTTTTAATTTTGTTCCGATATCACCGGTTACATTCAGTTGTATTTTTTGGTCGAAGTTAAAATTAAATTGATTGCGTTGACGGGTATCGAAAAGAGGGTTTTGGTTGCTGTTAAGTTGCCCCGCTAGTATCACTTCCGCCGAACCCTGGGGCCGGATATCGATGTTTGAACCACCAAATATCTGATCAAAGGTTTGGCTGCGTATTTTTATTTGCTGAACAAAACCTGGCTGCTGCGATTGGTATGCGTAAGCATCGGAAAGCTTGACAAAATAACTTCGGGCGTTTATCCGCTCCATAAGTTGCAGGTATTCGTCGAAGGTTAGATATTGCGGCGGGTAGTATAGTAAATTACCCACACGTTGATAAAGGATATACCGGTTTGTAACGGCATCATATTCAATGGTACGTACCAGGTTTGGCGGATCGGTATCCAGAAAGCCTTCCCTTAGTCTATAACCGTTCGACTGTGGATAGTTAATGGGTACTACAACGTTGACTGAATCTTTTTTTGGCGAATCTGGCTGCTGTTGTTGGGCCAATACACTCCCCATTCCGCAAAAAAATGCAGAAAAAAACAGTGTGATTGCCAGAAGCCTGTTGGTAAATGTCTTAATCAAACGTTGCCAATATATTGTGTGTAATTATAAACTTTTAAGTGCGAATTTAATCAATTGCTCTACTGTTAAATCGCCTTGATTTTTGTTTATTTCCTGTTCAAGTACTTTTTCGGCCGCGGCGCGTGCAAAACCGAGCATCACCAGGGCCCCGAGCGCCTCTTCTTTAGCTGTTTTGTTCAAAGGCATAATGCTTAAAGTCTCAGGCCCTTCTTTCCGCAGCTTGTCTTGCAGCTCTAAGATAATACGTTGTGCTGATTTTGGCCCTATTCCTTTAATACGCTGTATTAAAGCAACATTTCCCGAAATTATAGCATTTTGTATTTCCTCCGGGGTGATTGACGAAAGCATCATCCTGCCCGTATTTGGCCCGATACCCGAAATTGATATCAGATGCAAAAAAAGCCGACGTTCGCCTTCTTCGGCAAAACCATATAAAGTATGGGCATCCTCTTTCACATGCAGCCAGGTGAAAAGTTTAGCCCTTTCGTTATCCCCAAGTTTAGAATAAGTATGCAACGATATGTTGATATGATAGCCCACACCGCCGGCATCAATAACCACATAAGCGGCACTTTTAAAAACTAACTTACCATCAATATATGCGTACATAATTTATTTTTTTGGTGAAAGGAAGGTGGTGAGTTGTGAAAGGTGAATAGTGAGTCGGAAGTGTGGTAAGTTGGCCCAATGGTTAGCAAAGGCTTCACCATTCATCACCCACTAATTATTCTCCATTCACATCTCACTACTCACCATTCACATCTCACTACTTTACTCCCCTTTTGCCTGTGCGTCAACAACGGCAATGGTTATCATATTTACAATTTCCCTAACCGAGCTACCCAATTGCAACACGTGCACAGCCTTTTTTAATCCCAATAAAATTGGGCCGACAGCTTCTGCCCCGCCAATTTCCTGCAATAACTTATAAGCAATATTACCCGATTCAAGATTAGGGAAAATCAGCGTATTTGCTGGCTTGCCTTTTAACGTCGAAAAAGGGAAATTATCTTGTAACAAATCGGCATTTAGCGCAAAATTGGCCTGCATATCTCCATCAACAACCATGTCGGGATATCTTTCGTGCAAAATGCGGGTGGTCTCTCTTGTCTTCTCTGGAATCGGTCCTTCGTTAGAACCGAAATTTGAATAAGATAGTATAGCAACCCTCGGATTTATATTAAAACGCTTTACAGAATGCTCGATCAGAACTGTAATATCAACCAGTTCTTGCACTGATGGGTTAACGTTTACCGTGGTGTCCCCAAAAAAAACAGGCCCATTTTTGGTGATCATCATATACATACCAGCCACCCTGCTCACGCCCTCTTCGGTACCAATTATTTGCAAGGCTGGTTTTATCGTGGTTACATAATCTTTGGTGAGACCCGAAATAAGCGCGTCGGCATTACCAAACTGAACCATGCAGGCACCGTAGTAATTACGATCGTGTAATAGCTTCCTCGATTCAAATAAGGTTACCCCCCGGCGTTGGCGTTTGTTATATAGATAATCGGCGTACTCGTCTAAATGTTCACAATTTTCTTGCGGATCAATAATCTGAACGTCACCCAGTTCAATTTCATTGTCCTTCATTATCTGCCGTATCCGGCTAATGTTCCCCAACAAAATGGGCGTAGCAATACCTTCTTCTTTTACAATTTGGGCGGCCCGCAAAATTTTATAGGTATCGGCCTCAGCAAACACTATCCGTTTCGGGTTTTGCTTCGCCTTGTTGGTCAAATTGCGGAGTAATTTGTCGTTTATACCAATACGCACCCTAAGCTCTTCACTGTAAGCATCCCAGTCGGTTATAATTTTCCGCGCCACACCCGACTCAATCGCTGCTTTCGCTACTGCGGATGAAACTTCAGTAATGAGCCTTGGATCCATTGGTTTTGGGATAATATACTCTCTTCCAAACTTAAGGTTAGTGATATTATAAGCCAGATTAACGGCTTCGGGGATTGGTTTTTTGGCCATTTCGGCAATCGCTTTAACCGCCGCTATTTTCATTTCTTCATTAATGGCAGTAGCCCGCACATCCAATGCGCCCCTGAAAATATATGGGAAACCCAAAACATTATTAACCTGGTTCGGGAAATCAGAACGACCGGTGGCCATAATAATATCGGCACGCGCACTGGTTGCCAAATCGTAGGTAATCTCGGGTGTGGGGTTAGCCATCGCGAAAACAATCGGATTTTTCGCCATAGATTGCAGCATAACCTGGCTAACAATATTACCGGCCGAAAGGCCTACAAAAACATCGGCGTTTTTCATCCCATCGGCCAATGAGCCAACATCTTTGCGTGTTGTAGCAAATGCCAGGCGTATCTCGTCAAGATCAGTTCGGTCCTCGGTTATCAAACCATTAATGTCGAACATTAACAGGTTCTCTTTTTTAACCCCGAGTGCCAGGTACATTTTCGAACACGAAACCGCGGCAGCACCTGCGCCACTCACCACCATTTTTATTTTATCGAGTTTTTTGCCCTGAATCTCGCAAGCGTTAATCAGGGCCGCACCAGAAATGATTGCTGTTCCATGCTGATCGTCGTGCATTACGGGAATTTTCATTTCCGCTTTCAAGCGCCGCTCAATTTCAAAACAAGTTGGGGCAGATATGTCTTCGAGGTTAATGCCACCAAAAGTTGGCTCCAATGCTTTAACGATGTTAATAAACTCGTCGACACTTGTGGCATTTACTTCCAGGTCGAAAACATCTATATCGGCATATATTTTAAATAGCAACCCTTTTCCCTCCATAACTGGCTTACTGGCTTCGGGCCCAATGTTGCCAAGGCCGAGTACGGCAGTACCATTACTTATTACACCAACAAGGTTACCTTTCGCGGTATATTTATAAACATCGTCAACGTTTTTGGCAATGCGCAGACAGGGTTCGGCAACACCCGGCGAATAAGCCATGGTTAGATCTCGCTGCGAATTTGTCGGTTTGGTAGGTACAACCTGAATTTTGCCCGGACGTCCTTTTGAATGATAATCTAAAGCGTCCTGGCTACGGGTAGGTTTGTTCATCTTTTCAGTTTAATTGCCCAAAATTACAATTCTTTTTACTTTAAAGCAGAAATGTAAACCGGGAAAGATTCAGGTTAAAAAGTCTTGAGTCTGAAGCCGAAAGTCTTGAGTCGAAAGTCTGAAGTAAAAAAAGTAAAATCAGACAAGTGACTTCTGACTAATGACTTTTGACTAAAGACTAAATCCTTATGGTCATTCCGGGTTGCAAACGATGTTTTTTTAAACCATTTAGCGACTTTATCTTTTCCGCAGAAACGCCATCGAATTTAGAGGCTATGCTATTAAGAGTATCACCGCTTTTTACTGTGTATACAATATGATTGTGGTGGTGCTTTGAAGGCCTTTCTTCATTATTCGCAACAAATCCACATAGTTTTAATCTTTGTCCGACAACCGCTTTATTGCCGTGTAAATGATTCCAAACTTTCAGATCATGCTCTTCTATGCCGTAATTATTAGCAATATCGGCAAGTGTTTCGCCACGCCTTACTTTGTGAAATGAAGGAATATTGCCGCCGCCTGATTGTTTGCCGCTATGGGACGATGCATAAACAGTTTGCCGTAACGACAATATGATGTTATTATCGTTCAAAGCATCGTATAAGGCGCTATATTTTTCATTATCAACTTGAGGTATTACAAGTCGGCGTGGGGTAACGTCTGTACCATTCAAAATTTGTTGTTTATAGGATGGGTTTAACATACAAAGTACATTAATATCCATATCGAGTGCTTTCGATATTATTTTTAACGAAACAAATTTATTAACCAAAATGGTATCTGTACCTAAGGACAAACTACAGTTTTGAGGTATAATGTTATGTTTGTCGTAATAATGCATAAGATAGGTAACCGCGATAAAGGCGGGCACGTAACCCCTTGTTTCAGCTGGCAAAAAACGGCGGATGGACCAAAAATCTGTCGCCCCGGCTCTTTGAATGGCGCGTTCAATATTATTGGGACCGCAGTTATAAGAGGCAATAGCCACCAGCCAATCACCAAATTTCTGATACGCCTCTTTTAAATAGGCCGCTGCCGCGTAACTGGCCTGTACAGGGTCCTTACGTTCATCCACATAATGATCGATGTTTAAACCATAATTTTTGGCGGTGTTATACATAAATTGCCATGGCCCGGTTGCTCCCACCCTTGATACCGCATACGGATCAAGTTTTGATTCAACAATCGACAAATATTTTAACTCTTCGGGAATACCGGCATCATGAAAAGCTTTTTCGTAAATCGGAAAGTAGTATTTTGTCAAACCTAAAACATGTCCCATTTCCTCGCGGTTGCGGGAATATATTTCAATATAATTTTGTACATACTCATTATAATCCAAAGGAATTTCTTTCTGGATAGAATCCAGCCTTTGTTTATAAATGTTATTTTGGAATATCGAGGGTGAAGAATGGGTTATTAAAGTGACTATCGTTGTATCTCTCGCTTTGGAGGTATCTCCTGAATCAAAAACTGGTCGGTTGAGGAATTTTACCGCCGAAGCGATAGGACTTTTTGCATTAACAACTTGTAATATGAACAGAACGTAGCACACAAAACCAAATACTTTCTTCATAATTTAGGGGTTAAATTACTGCCGCAGCTTTACAAATTTATTGATAATTTATTAAACTTCTATAGTTTAAGGAAATATTTCGAAAAATTTAATAATTCTTGCTCATCAAAATGCTTTGAAATGAATTGTAACCCTAACGGTAAGCCCTTACTATTATTGCCTACAGGCAAAGAAATAGCCGGCGTACCCGTTAAAGATGCCTGTACAGTAAAAATATCGTGCAGGTACGTTAAAATAGGATCTTTCTCAGCAACGCCAATTTCAAAGGCGGGTTCGGGGGCAGTAGGTACGATTATAAAGTCGTATTCCTTTAAAATAGCGTCGGTTTGTTCCCTGATCAGCCTGCGTACTTTTTGCGCTTTTGCGTAGTAAGCGTCATAATAACCCGCGCTCAAAACAAACGTACCGAGCATAATCCGGCGTTTTACTTCTTTGCCAAAACCTTCGGAACGAGAGCGTTTGTAGGTAGAATGCAAATCAGTTGATAATGGGCTGCGGTAACCAGCATGTACCCCATCGTACCTCGACAGGTTCGACGAAGCTTCGGCCATAGCCAAAACATAATAGGTTGGCACCAGATAATCAAGGAAATTAAACGCGATGGGCCTAACGACATGCCCGGCTTCACGCAATTTTTCAATATATTTTATCAGGGTGGCTTTTATTTCTCTATCTACACCATTGCTGGAAAGAGATTCTTGTAAGTACGCTATTTTTTTGCGCGAGGTAGGTGCTAAATTCTTTGCATAAGGGGGTACTGGTTCAGATGAAGCAGTGCTGTCGAATTCATCGGCCCCAGCCATTACCTCAAGTAAAAGTGCAGTGTCTTCTATCGACCGGGTAATGGTCCCAACCTGGTCAAATGACGAAGCGTAAGCTATTATTCCATGGCGCGAAATGCGGCCATAAGTTGGCTTTAACCCTATTAGTCCGCAAAATGATGCTGGCTGCCTCACGGAACCACCGGTATCGGTCCCCAAGGCGGCGTGGCACATACCCGCCTGAACAGCAACAGCCGAACCTCCGGATGACCCGCCAGATACTTTTGTTTCGTCGGCGAAGTTTTTAACCGGCCCGTAGTATGAGTTTTCGTTCGAGCCGCCCATTGCAAACTCATCGCAATTGCAGCGGCCAATAATAACGGCATCTTCCGCCAGCAAGCGTTCAACTACAGTTGATGAATAAATGGAAGTAAAGCCTTCTAAAATTTTTGAAGAAGCACTTACCTTATGGCCTTTATAACAAATATTATCTTTTATAGCGATAACCAAACCCGCCAGTTTTCCGGCGGTGCCTTCTTCTATGCGTTTGTCGACTTGTTGGGCGCAAATCAATGCTTCTTGTTCAAATACTTCGTTAAAGGCATTTAAGTGTTTACCTGCTTCAATATTTGCAAGGTACCCTTTTACAAGTTTTTCAACAGTGATTACCCCGTTTGTTATGTCGCCCTTTATTTCATCTAAAGAGGTATATGATTTAACCATGGGCCTAAAATAAAAAACTTATCCGTTGAAATTAAAAAATATCAACGGATAAGTTTATAATGTTTACAAATTAGCGTTAAAGACAAAAACTAATCGGGTTTTATTAGCTAAACCTTAGGCTTATCTTCGTTATTGGTTGGCGGCGTACTGCTTTCGCCATTTTGCGCGTCTTTAAACTCTTTCATACCTTTTCCCAAACCTCGCATGAGTTCAGGGATTTTTTTGCCGCCAAAAAACAGCAAAAGCGCCAGTACGATTAAGAGAATGTGTTGTGGCTCCAAAAGTCCCATGATTTATCGTTTTTTATATAAGTTTAAACTATTATGAATTCTTAATTGGTTCTTCGATTACAGTTTCGGTATGATGGGTATGTGTACCCCCAGCATTACCTTCTGCAACCGGGTTATTGGGCGTATCGGTGGTGCTCTCCGTTGTCGCGCCTTCATTTTCCGAAGAACTATTTTCTGCTATCGGAATGGTATTGGTAACAGGAGAAAAACTTGGCTGATTTGACTGATTTAAACTTTTAGTTTCAGTTGATTTTTTCTCTTCTTTAACTTCGAAAGTGTTTATTTGCTCATTAATTTCGCGCTTTATCCCTTCCGACGCATCTTTAAAATCGCGTATCCCTTTCCCAAGGCCCCGTGCTATCTCTGGAAGCTTATCGCCACCAAAAAGCATCAGTGCCACGAACATTATAAATAACATGTCTGTCGAAAATAGGTTCCCTATGAACAAGAATTCCGGACTATGCATACCTCTACATCTATTTAGCCTGCAAATATAGGCAAATAAAATATTATAAAATTTAAAACTAATTTGGCACCAGCCAAATTTTGGGGTTAACCGCAGATGTACCCTTATAGATAGCAAAGTTCACGATTGCTTCCCCGGTTGATGAATCAGTAGCCACCGAGCCTATAACTTGTTTTGTACTTACCTTTTGCCCCTCACTCACGTTGTACGATTTAAGGTTCGAATAAGCGGTAAAATACTCACCGTGCTGAATAACAACCAGATACGTCCCACTAATATTCCTGATACTTTTAACTTCACCCTGAAATACCGCCCTCACAGAAGCGCCAGCGTTTGTTTTAATATCCCAGCCGTAGCTTTCGTTTTTAATATTTTCGGCATCGTAATATATCCCAAAACCCTGTTTAACAAAACCATTGGTAACCGGCCATGGCAGGCTGCCCCGGTTTCCCAAAAAATCGTTGGATAACCTTGCGGCTTCCGGTGTAGCATTTAAAACCTCGCTATTGGTTTTTACGACTTTCCTTGGTGCAACTACTTCCCTGTTCTCGGCCTTTGCTTTTAATGCCGCAGCCTTAGCTGCCGCTTTTTCTTCTGCCTCAGCTTTCCGGCGTGCTTCCTCTATTTCTTTACGGATCGCAATATTGATTTCCCTGTTGGTTTTTGTTATCTTCAGTTGTACGTCCTGCTGTTGTAGTTTCAGCTGTCCTTCATGTTTAGAAAGATTGGCGACAACCTGTACCTGGTCATTTTTTTCTTTACCCAGGGTTTGCTTTTCTTTTTCCTGATCTAAAAGTAAATTGCTTTTTTCCTTTTTAGTTTTATCAAGTTCAACAATTTTGCCATGCAGCTCTGTCTGGGTTTCTTGTATATAGCCTGCCTGCCGCTCGCGATAGTTGCCTATTTGCTGCAGGTAGGTTAAACGTTTATAAGCCTGGTTAAAATCTTTAGCGGCAAAAATAAACATCAATTTATTATAAGCACTTTGGTTCCGATAAGTGAACAGTACCATTGCAGCATACTCACTCTTCAGTAAGTTTAACTGGCTCTGTAAATTGTGTACTGAATTATTGCTCTCAGAAATTTGGTTGTCCAGGTTTCTGACTTCCGAATTAATATTGTCTATTTTTTCTTCGCGGAGGTTTATTTGCTGTTTTAATAAGTCCAGCTGTTTTAATGTAGCCTTTTTATTGTTAACTGTCTCTTCATATTCATGATTAAGCTCTTCCAACTGTTTGGTCAATTCTTCCCGCTGGCGTTTCAAATCATTGCTGCTTTGGGCATGGACTACCGTTACAGCAAAGAAAAACAGTAAAAAAAATATCGCTTTATAATTTTTCATTGATATGTCTTTTTATTTGATGCCAACTAACCTCACGCTGTTCGCACAAAAAATTATTGTGCCTCCGTATACCTTGACGGGATGCTAAAAGGAAATTCAAGCGGCTGATCGAACTCGGTTTTTATATAATGCAAATTAACCTGTATTTTCTTAGTTTTTACTACCGACGCGATATCTATTTGTGCAGGCAGGCTTTTGTTCCCGATTTGAACGAAATTGCTATTAACCACCTGTAGCGATTGTTGGGCATCGGCATTATCAAGGTTTGTTTGCGCCACCTTCATTCCCGGGCCTATTAATAGCTTAAAAATAAGGTTATCAAGGTTGCCCGATAATGTAACAGTATCGGCGTGCGTTTGCAAGCTGGCATTTTCGTTTATCAATTCTGGAATAGCATTCCCTGTAAGTAAGGCTTCAAGCGTTCCATAATTTACCCTATCTCCCGCCAAGGTATTTACATAACTAAAAGGTTTATCTATATACACCCCCTCCAAACGGTTAATCACCAGGATGCTGTCGGGGGTAATCAGGGCGCGCGCGACTTCAATACCAGCGATAGCGGTAACAGAAACCCATATCTTTTGACCCTTTTTTATGCGGATATTTAAAGTGACGTCATTACTATTCCCGTTAATGGATAAAGCGGTACGGGCCTTCCCGCTAAAGGTACTAAAGCCTGTTTGTCCAGCCCTTATCTCGTCTAATTTAGTCCGCTTAAATTCCACGGCTTGTTTTAATGCAGAATCGACAACCGGTTTGTTCTGCACCAAAGCTTTCCGGGCTGTGCAGCCGACCATTAACAAAACGCAACTTGTTATCAATATTCTTAAAAGGCTATCCAACGTTGGGCGCCTGCCGGAGTGCCAATTATTCGCTATATTTTCTTTCATTTATCTTACGTTCCAAAACCGGCGAACGATCGCCATTTAACTGAGCCTTTTTCCAATTTTCAACCGCGGCGTCTACGTTCCCAAGGTAAAACATAATATCACCATAATGTTCGGATTTTACCGCGCTATTGTCCTTATCGTCGGCTAATGCTTTCTCCATCCAAAGTTTCGCTCCGGCATAGTCCTTTTGTTTAAAAAGTATCCATGCGTAAGTGTCTTCAAAAGAGGCTGTATTGGGCTGCAAATCGTTTGCATGTTTCGACATGCTTGCAGCCTTATCTAATTGCTCAGCTCTTAACGATAAATAATAGGCATAATTGTTTAGCGTGTACACATTATCTGGGTTATTGCTCAATGATTTATCGTAAGCATCGTCCGATAGTTTGTTATCTTTCAAACCATGATAACAATCGCCCAGCGCCGAAAAACTTTGAGAAAGCAAGTCCTTATCATCAAAGCCCAGTTGGGTAGCATTTTTTATATAGTCAATAGCTTTTTTGAAATCCTTTTTCTGAAACCAGGCCGCGCCAACCAAATAATTCATCCATGCCTGATTTGGAAAAAACGATAAAGCGTTTTCGCCATCGGCAATGGCTTCATCGGTTTCATTCTCTCCCAATTCAATACGGACCAATTGTTCCTGCACCGCATAAACCTGGTTATTCAAGGCTACAGATTTTTTATAAAATGTTTTGGCCTCATTGAGTTGGTTGTTTTGCATCAACATGTCGCCGTACACCGCAAGCGCTTTTGCATCATCAGGGTATGTAGCGGCCAATATCCGGCTTAATTCCGTTGCGCTGGCTTTGGCATTTGGGTCGGGGAAACGGGGTAAATAGCCTAAAATAATTTTTATTTTTTGATCAATATTCTCGTCGGGGATGGCAAAAGCAAGAGTAAGCTCGTTGAAACTTTCGGCCTCGTTCTTTTTGTCCCTGTATATATCCGCCAAAGCAAGATGAATCAATCCATTGTTTGCATCAATCTTCTCCGCAGTTTGTAAAACTTTGACTGCTTTGTCAATTAAATTATTCGAATTATATAGTTCGGACAGGTACAAATAATATTTTATTTGCGATGGGTTTGCTTCTATGGCTTTTTCCAACTGATTTGCCGCCAAATTTATTTTACCTTGTTTAAGGTATATTTTCTGCCGGTTTGCAAGCAGTTCGTCGCTTGGCCCCGTAATCTGTTCCAGCTTGTCAAATACGTTCAGTGCATCGTCGTATTTTGCCAGGAAGAAATCGGCGTTGGCTTTATCAAAATAATAATCCGGGTTATCGGGACTAATCCTTATCAATTGATCGAACACATTTTGGAGCTTGGCATATTCGGCAGCTTTTTCGTAGCAATCGGCCAAAGCAATCCAATACCATTTATTGTCTTTATCGATCCTGACTGCTTTTTCTAAAAACAACTGAGCGTCGGGATAATTATTCTTTTTCTTTTTAATATTTGCGAGCTCATAAAGCGCGGGTGCATTTTTGGGGTCTAATTGTATCACCCTTTCAAAAAACTCTCCCGCTGAAGTCAGATTATCGACGGTTTTTTCGCGAAGCCCCGAATAAAAGAGTTGTTTCAGCAACAAACTATCCGATCCTGTACCTAATTTACCTGGCTTAACAATAACCGACTTATTAGAATCTACTGCTGTATCCTGAGAAAAGGCGATATTGCAAAAAGGTATAAACAAAACAACAACAACAAGAGCTGAAGATATTTTGTAAACCCTTTTATGTAAATTATCGATCATTTTATACTTCTTCATGTTTTTTCAGTCATTGAGTCATTAATCACTGAGTCATTTTTGAAACGAAACGCAATATCTTTGATTCATCCGTCTTAACTCTTGATTCTTGCCTCTTGATTCTCAATTCTTATCCCACCCCTGTATGGCCGTAACCGCCAGCACCACGCGAAGTTTCATTTAAAATTTCTACTTCGTCCCAGCTTACTTTCTCGTGCCGGGCCACAACCATTTGCGCTATCCGGTCGCCGGTATTGATCTCAAAATTTTGATCCGAAAAATTGATCAGCAGTACTTTTATTTCACCACGGTAATCTGCGTCAATCGTCCCGGGTGAATTAACAATACCTATGCCATGCTTAAAAGCCAGGCCGCTTCGCGGACGAATTTGCGCCTCAAAACCCTCAGGTAATTCAATATACAAGCCGGTAGCAATTAATTTGCGCTCCATGGGCTTTAGTATGATTGCACTTTCCAAATCTGCCCGTAAGTCCATCCCAGCTGCATGAAGAGTTTCATACGCAGGCAAACTATTTTTCGATTTGTTAATAATCCGGATCGTCATGGTTACTGTTTAATAAATATAGCCTTTAAATTTTTCCCTTCAAAATAAACTGCTACTAAAATAAATAATAATAACAATGCATTACCAGCGAATATGTTTCGTTTAAAAATACTGAACGATAAATAAACGATGACAATGGAAGAAAAAATATACGCCAGGTTCTTTTTAAGATTATAAGGGATTGGGTAATTTTTTTGGCCCCATATATAGGATAACACCATCATGGTGGCGTAAGCTAAAAACGAAACCCACGCTGATGCCATATAACCATATTTAGGTATGAAAAGCACATTTAATACAATGGTAAGAACGGCCCCTACACCCGAAATATATAAACCATATTTTGTTTGATCAGACAGTTTGTACCAGACTGATAAGTTCATATAAATACCGAGGCTTACATAACCAAAAAGTAACGGTGGCACAACATCTAAACCTGTCCAATATAATGCGGTTTGTTTTGCATCGTGCCCTCTGATAAAATATTTTAGTATTTCGATATTAGCTATCAATGCAACGAAGATTACACAAACCGTTATCACGAAGTAATCCATTATCTTGGCGTATGTTTGTCCTGAATTTTTGTTTTTGGCATGGCTAAAAAAGAAAGGTTCAGCGCCCAGACGGAAGGCCTGTATAAATATGCTCAAAAACAAAGCAATTTTATAGCATGCACCGTAAATACCTACTTGTTGAGCACTGATACTTTGTGGCAGTAGTTTGCCTAAAAAAATCTTGTCCGAATTTTCGTTTATGATAAAAGAGATATTGGCAATCAGCACTGGCCAGCTATACGAAAACATTTCAAACAACATTTTTCGATCAAAATCAAATCTTATTTTCAGCAGTTCGGGTAACAATAGACCGAGCGTTATAACGCTTGAAATAAGGTTCGATAAAAAAACATAACCTACCCATCCTTTTATATACCAACCATTTATCCAAACAGTGCCGGGTAGATGGTGATGCATCCAAAAAGGAAGACCGAATATAAAAACCAAATTGAGTGCTATAAAAATAATAACATTGGTAAACTTAATAAGGCTGTAACGTCCGGGTTGACCGTCGGCCCGTAATTTCGCAAATGGAATAACGCACCAGGCATCAACAATTAATATTGATATGAAATAGATTATGAATGTTGTAAAATCCTTGTGAGTCGAGCCTTTACCAACTTGTATAAAATTAGCTATATGGCCGATAAAGGGTAGCGTTAGTGCCAAAAAAATTACGGTAATTGAAAATATGGATGCAAATGCATTATTGTATACCTTTCCTTGTTTTTCAGAATATTTTTGAAGATACCTGAAAAAAGTAGTTTCCATTCCAAATGCCATAACTGCGTTTAACATGGATGCCCAACTAAACATTGTTGTTAAAATACCATATACCCCCGCGGAATAAGCGTGGGTATAAACAGGTGTCAGAAAAAAACTTAGAACACGACCGGCAATAGTGGCTGACCCATATATGGCTGTTTGCCCGGCAAATTTTTTAGCGGTTGACAATGTTAGAAAAGGGATTAATTATTGACGGTTTATAACTCTTATAAACTCTTTTTTACAATTTCAAAATTACGATAGTTTTTTAATTCGCCTTCATTGCTTTCAACAGAACTTACAAGGGCATGCTCCGGGCCTTCGTGGCACCAGTCTAAAAACATCTCGAGCGCTATTTTATCAGCTTCGGCAGCTATGTGCACATCACCAGTCGGCGCGTTGTAAATATGTCCCTTAACGCCGAGCTGGTCGGCAACGGCCTTAGTGGAAGCCCGAAACGAAACGCCTTGTACACTGCCTTTTATTGTTATATCGATATGCTTGATCATTGTTGTTCCGCTGTTATAATGTTGGAAAGTTGCAACGTTGCAAAGTTATATGAATGTTTTAACAAAGGCCCAGAACAACCTTCCAACAATTTTCACAAAAGCCGTTTAACTTTCGTTTCCGGGGTGAAATTTAATCCATCGAGGCCTGTTATTAAGTTTAATCCGGGTGTTTTTCCGGGCTCCAGTGTGCCTTTTTCGTCGCTGATTCCCAGATACTTCGCTCCGTTTAATGTTGCCCATTCAATTAAACGTGGCGTATTTAAATCGGGAAATTTTTGCTGCAGGCAATGCATCTCATCCAAAATACTTAAACTGTCGTTGGATGCAAGACTGTCAGTCCCCAGGGTAATATTAAAACCCTGATCGATAAACAATTCAACTTTAGGGAGCATGTTTTCGATATACAGGTTCGCGTTGGGGCAAAAACACCAGTTTATTTTCCGGTCAAACCGTTTCAAAAAATAAATATCTTTTAAATTAGTACATGTATTATGTACCAGCAAAATTTGCTGCTTATTCGTTAAAAGCGATATGATCGACTGCAGCGAGTTACGGGCTTGCGGCTTAAAGTGGGTAATATCAATACCAAAGCCCGCGTATAAATCAATAAAACCACCAGATTTGTAACGATACAGTTTATTTTCATCCTCGCATTCCTGATTATGAATACTAATTAAATTCCTGCCGTTTTCGCAATGTTTTTTTATTAGCTTAAACAATTCCTTCGATACCGAATAAGGAGCATGTGGGGTAATAGAACAGGATAACGGTTTAAATTCGCGGAGTAAGGCTTGTGCTCTTTTGAATACTTCATCGGCGTTTGCAGGCAAAAAACCGAAGGTTTCAATAAAACTATGGTAGTATAATTTACTTTTTTCTTTTACCGGGATACTTAAATTGGTGTTCGAAATATCGCCAACGGCAACAATACCGTTTTCGTACATTTCGCTATCGGCTGCAATCGCCGCGTCGAGCATTTTAGCTGGCTCGGTATTTCTATGCTTTTGAACATCCTTAATAAAACTCACCAGGCCACCGCCTTTATCTATTTTACCTTTAAGATGCGAAAGTTCCAGATGGCAATGGGTATTCACAAAACCCGGACAAATTATACCACTTAAATGTTTAATTGGTGCGGCATTGTGTTGTGGTTGCTGATCGCTAACAGAAATTATCTTTCCAAATTCATCTACGGTAACGATTCCATTTTTTATCGGTTTGGCATTAACAGGAAAAACGTAATCAGCTTTATAACTTCTCATTAAAATTCAAATTAAAACGGCGATACTTTTTTCAATATCCAATGATAACACCTTTATGTCAAATTCTTTATCGTTTTTAAATGCCATACATTGTGTTTAAAAACTGTTTTATAAATTTAGTACTTTTGCGGAGTGAATCTCTCAAAAAACAAAATCGACATCCGGAGCCTTGACCTTAAAGCCTTGCAGGCGCATTTTGTGCAAATGGGGGAAAAAAACTTCCGGGCAAACCAAGTTTACGAGTGGCTTTGGAAAAAATCATCTTTCTCGTTCGAAGAGATGAGTAATATTTCAAAAGAACTTCGGGTTAAACTTGATGAAAACTTTGTTATCAACAATGTAAAAATTCACAACTCTCAGTTTAGCTCGGATAAAACTATAAAAAATTCTTTTATTTTACACGATAATCATTTAATTGAAGGTGTTTTAATTCCAACACCAGGCCGAATGACTGCTTGTGTGTCATCTCAGGTGGGTTGTAGTTTAACCTGTAAATTTTGCGCCACCGGTTATATGGAGCGCAAACGCAATTTAAACCCTGATGAAATTTACGATCAGGTGGTACTAATCGACAAACAAGCGCGCGAAAATTATGGCATTCCGTTATCAAACATTGTGTATATGGGCATGGGTGAACCCCTGCTGAATTACAAAAATGTAATGGATTCCGTCGAAAAGATAACTTCGGAAGATGGGTTGAACATGGCCGCTAAAAGGATCACGGTTTCTACCGCCGGTATTGCCAAAATGATTAAGAAGTTGGGTGACGATGAGGTTAAATTTAACCTGGCGCTATCGTTGCACGCCGCTAATGATGTAAAGCGTAACACCATTATGCCCATCAACGAGCAAAATTCGTTAAAAGCACTCGCCGAAGCGTTAAAATATTACTACGCCAAAACAAAAAATCCGGTTACTTACGAATATATTGTGTTTGACGGCGTAAATGATACCCTGCAGGATGCCATGGAACTGGCCAAATTTTGCAAGCACCTCCCCTGTAAAGTAAACATTATTGAATATAACCCCATCTCGTTTGCCAGCTTTATAAATGCAGGCGAAGATAAAATTGAGGCTTTCGCCGAATATTTACGCAAACAGGATATTAATACCAACCTCCGCCGCAGCCGCGGGAAGGATATTGACGCTGCTTGTGGGCAGTTAGCGATTAAGGATCAGGTTTCGTAAACCAAGTCGATTTATTAAAAAAATCGTGTTGGCCTAATTTGTCAATATCATAAAATCTGGATACAATTAAATATTTTCTCAGCCGACCATATTCTGATCTAAAGATAATTTGCAATTTTAGTACGATGACAACGCCAGCGGAAAATATTGATAGTAAAAAGTCCGAAAAAGCTGTTTTAGGTGTTTTGGACTCGAACAGTCAAATAAATCCTCGCCCTAATAAAGCCCTGCCTCCATTAAATAAAACAGAGAAAAGGGTTTATGAAAACCTGACGGAGTCTTTGGAGCAAATCAAATTACACCAGGAAGGCAAGATCGAATTACGCGATGTAAGAGAATTGCTAAATGAGTTATAACGTTAAGTCTACCCCTCGCTTCGATAAAGAAGCTAAAAATACTCCATCCAAAACCCGGAAGAAAAATCAATATACGCTGCCCCATCGGGGCAAAATATGGGTAGCAAAAAAATAAACGGTAAATTAGGATGCCGTAGGTATCTTCCCTAATAGCCTACCTACGGCATGCAAATGATTCATGACTTTTTTCTACCCATATTTTGTGCCGATGGCACTGCATTATTTGTAAATTTTTGTCTCCTAAATATATTTTAGATGATTTTTAGGGTGTATATGCGCCTTATTCAAATAAATTCTCCCTAAGATAAATAGTTGGATTTTTTATTGTTATCAATGCCTTCTCCTCAAAGGCAATTTTATTTTATTATTTTCCGAAGGAAATAAATAAATCTATCGTCCAATTAAATAAGAAACACAAATAGGTTGAGCGACCAGGAATTAATAAACGCGTTGTGCGAAGGTAATCAGCAAGCCTTCAAATTATTGGTTAGCACCTACAAAAAAAGTGTGTTTAATACCGTATTGGGATTTTTGCAGCATTTCGAAAACGCCGAAGAAGTAACACAGGATGTGTTTATAAAAATATTCGAAACCATCGGGAGCTTTAAAAACCAATCGAAATTGAGCACCTGGATTTACAGGATCAGTGTTAATGAGTCGCTCGATTTTATCAGGAGAGCCAAACGAAAAAAAAGGTTCGCGATGATCACTTCGTTGTTTGGCAACGAAAACGAAGTGTTGTATCAGCCGGTTGAGTTTAACCACCCCGGCGTACTGATGGAAAATAAAGAAAAGGCGGCTGTTTTATTTAAAGCGATAAGCCAGTTACCCGAAAAACAAAAAACCGCTTTCGTTTTGCAAAAGGTGGAGCATTGCAGTCAGCAAAAAATAGCGGAGATCATGCAATTGAATGAAGGGGCTGTTGAGTCGCTTTTAACAAGGGCCAAAACAAATTTAAAAAAACTGTTAATAAATTATTATTCAGGATGAAAAACACAAATGATGCGGAAAAACTGGCCGAAGATACGCTGAAAAGCCTCGATAATATCGAGTCGGCCGACGCCAACGATTTCATTTTTACGAGGATACAAAACCGCCTGGCGGCAAAACAACAAGTTCCTGTAAAAGAGAAATTAAAATTGATGTACACACTGTCGGCAATGCTGCTGTTTTTTATCGTGGTGAATATAATCTCGTTTAATTATTTAAGCACCAATACAAATGCGGTAAACACCAGGCAAAAAACCAGCGGCCTTAGCGCCTTTGCCACCGATTATAATTTAGACCAAAACTCTTATAACTATTAAAACCAGAACCATGAAAAAAGCAAATATCTGGACCATCATCGTCGTCTTATTGGTAAGCGTAAACTGTGTTATGCTTGCTTTTATGTGGAAAGAAAAAAGAAGGATGCCGCCACCCGACAATCACTTGGAAGTTAAAGATTTTTTGGTGCAGCAACTATCCCTAACAAAAGACCAGGTAGCAAAATTCGATATTTTACGAAAAGCGCACCATAAAGCAATGGATAGTTTGCAAGAGCAATTGCACCTGCAAAAGGACAGCCTTTTTGATAATTTAAGCACCCCGTCTGCCGGTGCAAGTGTCGTGGAGCCATTGGTAAAATCAATAGGCTACAACACAGCCTTAATGGACAAGACCACTTTTTATCATTTTAAAGAATTGCGGAGCATTCTTGATCCGGCCCAGCAAAAAAAATTCGATAGTATAATAAAACAAGTATTAAGAATGATGGAAAGGCCAATGCCGCCGCCGGGCAATGGGCCACCGCCAAGGGGCATGCGCCCCGATGATCAACATCCCGCTGGCCAGCGTCCAGAAGGGATGCCGCAGGAACCACCTCCGGGGAATGGGCCGCCGCCGGGCAATTAATAAAAGACAAAACAAATACCAGCGAAGGAATTTTAGTTAACCATCGTCTAACCAATTAAACAATAAAATATTTTATGAAAATTAGCCTCTTAACCGCTGTTACAAGCCTTGCTGTTGCTGCATTGGCGCCATTGCCCGGCTGCAAAAAAGATAGCAGTACCAATTCAAATTCATCTGCAACAAATGCTACCGTGCCTGCCATTTATCAAAAAATATACGGCGCGTTAAGCATTACTTCCGATGGCACGTATGTTACCATTAAAACAAACGGCCTGCCCGACCATAAAAGCATATACTGGCCGACCTCAAAGTCGCTGTACCAAACATTCAGCGGCACTACGTTTGGCGGCGACACCTTCGTAAAAAATCCAAACGAAATCACATCGCAAACCTTAACGTTTAAAATCCCGATAAACCCTACTGTAGCCTCTAATCATGCGGCTACCCCATTTGGACCAATTGGCGTGGCTGTAAACGGCGTGCCGTTTTTTAATCAATATGCCGCGAATTATGCCGCTTTAACCACAGAAGCGCAAACACTCGATCAATACTGGGGGCATCCGCAACAAAGCGGCCAATATCATTATCATGTCGAACCGCTGTATCTTACCCAAACAAAACTCACAAGGTCATCCCTGTTAGGTTTCTTACTGGATGGCTTTCCGGTATACGGCCCCGAAGAGAATGGTAAAATACTTACCAGCAGCGACCTGGATGCTTATCATGGTCACACAACAGTAACCGCGGATTATCCCAATGGCATATACCATTACCATTTCACTAAGGATCTGCCCTACTTAAACGGAAACGGCTTTTACGGAACAGAGGGTACTGTCTCACAATAATTTTGATGATTTGAGAAATTGGTTTTTGAAATATTCTTTTGCTATTCTTTCCCTGGTTGCTGTGGCCGCTTGTGTTAACGGCAACCGGGGGAAGCCCTATGTGAAATTACCAGGCAAAATTCCGCATAAATATTATATGGCAACTGATCCGGCGTTTTCTAAAAACCAGGATACTATTTTATATAAGGGGAAGCTTTTTTCGGGTTTTGTTTATAATCTTTTCCCTAATGGGGATACTGCCTTTGTTGTAAGTTATTTAAATGGTTTACAGGAAGGTGTGTGCAAAAAATGGTACCCGAATAAGCAATTGAGCGAGCAGCGTTTATACGTGGCCGGACGCAAAGAAGGTGTCCACAGAGGATGGTGGCCCAACGGGAAACCCCAATTTATGTTCGAGATAAGCAACGACGAATACACGGGTTTGTTTATGGAGTGGTTTGAAAACGGGCAGATCGAAAAAATATTCCATTACCAAAACGGACACGAACAGGGCAGCGAAAAAGTTTGGTGGCCAGATGGCACCATCCGCGCAAACTACGTCGTTATAAACGGCGAAAAATTTGGCCTCTTTGGTCAAAAGCTTTGCATTAACAAGCTATCGGAAACAAAAAATTTAAAATGAAAAATCTGTTCTTTATTCTTTTTGTCGCGACAATAACGTTTGGATGCAAAAAAAAGCCAACGATTGGCTTGCCTTATTTCAACGATGCGGATTTTACACCGATATGGTTAAACAAAACTGATCCCGGGTTTAAAAATTTGCATACTATCCCACCATTCAGTTTCACCGATCAGCATGGAAAAAATATCACTGAAAAAGCAACTGCGGGCAAAATATATGTGGTGAACTTCTTCTTTACCCGCTGCGAAAACATTTGTCCGAGGATGATGGATAATATGAAAATCGCTGTAAAGGCATTCGCTGCCGACAGCAATGTGGTTTTTATTTCGCACAGCGTGACTCCATTGTATGATAATGTTAGTGTATTAAAAAAATATGCTTCGGATAAAAACATAACAAGCCCTAACTGGCATTTGGTCACTGGCGATAGGGACCAGATTTACACCCTCGCCCGAATGGGCTACTTCGCCGATACTGCACCCAAAACTGTTTCAAACACCCAATTTTTGCATACCGAAAATTTTATACTGATCGATAAAAACCGGCATATCCGCGGTGTGTATAATGGAACCATTGAGCTGGAGGTGGCTAACTTAGTCAGACATATAAAAATGCTCAAGGAAGAGGACTAAAGTACTTGGTATTTCACTATTAAATGTAACTTCATGGCATGAACGTAAGCCGCGGCTATCTGGCCGATTTTGTTTCATTATTATTCCCCGAACTTTGTGCCGCTTGTGGCGAAAGTCTTATGGCGAATGAACGCCTGGTTTGTACCGATTGCCTGTATCATTTACCCTTAACCAATTTCCATTTACAGCCCGACAATATTGTAGCTAAACAGTTTTGGGGCAAAATTAACCTGGAAGCCGCTTATGCACTTTATTATTTTGCGAAAGGCGGTAAAATTCAAAATCTGATGCACCACTTTAAATATAAAGGGCTGCACCGGATCGGGGATTTATTAGGAAACATTGCCGCCGAACAATTAAAACAAAACCCAATATTTAATACGGTCGAGCTGATCATACCTGTTCCCCTTCACAAAAAACGGCTACGGCAAAGAGGCTATAACCAAAGCACTTGCTTCGCGGTCGGCTTGGCCGAAAAGTTAAATGCAGTTGTTGAAGATCATAACCTGGTGCGCGAACGAGCTACCGAAACCCAAACCCATAAATCGCGCTTTGCCCGGTTCGAAAATATGCAGGAGGTATTTGTGGTTAAAAACCCCGAAAAACTAATCAATAAACATGTTTTATTGGTTGATGATATTGTTACCACGGGCTCGACCCTGGAGGCCTGTGCCAACCAATTACTCAAAATTGAAGGCTTAAAATTGAGTATCGCCGCCATTGCTTACGCGGAATAGCACTATTTACCTAAGATATTCCCATGTGGTAAATTAAATCTAAAACAAAAACGAAGCTTTTACCTTTATCCTTTCGGCTTTTGCCTCATTTTTTTACCTTTATCCAATCAGTTTTCTGCTTTATTAAATGGTTTACATCGAACAAATAACACCCGAATTAACCTGGCGCCTGCGTCGGGACGTACTATACCCTACCCAAAAACTATTCGAAATGGAAATGGAACAAGATAGTTATGGCATACATTTCGGGGCATTTAAAGATGTTAAACTTGCAGGCGTAGTGTCCTTATTTCAAAACGGCACCGATTTCCAGTTCCGGAAACTCGCCGTGGACCCATTGGTTCAAAAAACAGGAATCGGCAATGCAATTTTATTATATATTGAAAAACATGCCAGCGACAATGGTGGGGACCGTATTTGGTGTAACGCCCGTATTCAAGCTACCGGATTCTATTTAAAATCAGGTTATAAGCAAACCGGAAAGTTTTTTTCGAAAAATAGTTACAATTACGAAGTTATGGAGAAAACAATTATACGTGTAAACTCGTATTAACGAGTGGTCTTACTTGTAATAAAAAAGGCCAACCTGTTCAAAACATGTTGGCCCAACTAACTAAACTGATCTTTGAATAGTAAATATTTCTCGCAAATAATATATTCACCGCAAAGGAACAATTAGCAGGTAAAGCTTATGTTAAGATTTTAACAAATCATGGCTGTTATGCGATTACTTATTTTTCTGTTATGAATCCTGTTTTACAAGCTGTTAAAATGCTGTGTTTTTTCAAACCCAGTCTCCTTTTCAATCGATGCAAAGCTTGAATCACAGGCCTAAAATGTCAATTTGGGCTTTTTTGCTTCCGTCTTTATCATTATATTTGCTTTTAGTAATAAATATCTGCTTTAATAAAAAATATGTCTAAAAAAAAGTCTGACGCGCCTAAGCATATCGCGGTTGTAACTGATGCATCTTTATCGTTCTTCGAAAAATATATAAATAACCCTTCCCCTACTGGTTTCGAATGGAAAGGCCAGCAATTATGGCTTGATTATATTAAACCATATATCGACGATTATTATGTAGATAATTACGGTACGGCGGTTGGTATCATTAACCAAAAAGCCGACTACAAAGTAGTAATCGAAGCTCATGCTGATGAAATATCGTGGTTTGTGAATTATATAACCAACGATGGGTTAATATACGTTATCCGGAATGGCGGTTCAGACCACCAGATAGCGCCTTCGAAAAGGGTAAATATCCATACCGACAAAGGCATAGTAAAGGCGGTTTTTGGCTGGCCAGCCATACATACGCGAGGTGCTGGCGAGAAAGAGGAGGCCCCTACTTTAAAAAACATTTTCCTTGATTGCGGCTGCACCTCTAAAGAGGAAGTTGAAAAACTAGGTATCCATGTAGGTTGCGTAATCACCTACGAAGATGAATTTATGGTGCTCAATGACCGCTATTATGTCGGCCGTGCGCTGGATAACCGGGCAGGAGGCTTTATGATTGCAGAAGTTGCGCGCTTATTAAAAGAGAACAATATTAAATTGCCGTTCGGCTTATACATCGTAAACGCTGTACAGGAGGAAATTGGTTTGCGTGGTGCCGAAATGATAGCCCACCATATTAAACCCAATGTGGCCATCGTAACCGATGTTACCCACGACACCCAAACACCCATGATTAATAAGATAACGCAGGGCGACCTTGCTTGTGGCAAGGGCCCGGTAATATCGTATGCTCCTGCGGTGCAAAATAATTTAAATAAATTGCTGATTGACGCTGCTGAAAGTGCCCACATCCCTTTTCAGCGCCAAGCGTCATCCCGTTCAACCGGGACAGATACCGATGCTTTCGCTTATTCAAACGATGGCGTGCCATCGGCATTAATATCATTACCGTTGCGCTATATGCACACTACCGTCGAAATGATACATAAAGAAGACGTCGATAATGTTATCCGATTGATTTACGAAAGTTTATTAACTATCAAAGCCGGGCAGGATTTCCGTTACATTAAATAATTCTATAAAACATATTTCAAATTAAACATTCTACCTATTGTCGCATTTTAAGTCTAAAAAAATGAAACCTACATTACTTATATTGGCCGCAGGGATGGCCAGCCGTTATGGCAGCATGAAACAAGTTGATGGATTCGGGCCGCATGGCGAAACTATCATTGATTATTCTATATACGACGCCATTAAGGCGGGCTTTGGTAAAGTTACATTCATTATCAGAGAAGAATTTCAAGATGCTTTTAAAGGTATTTTTGAGCCAAAACTGAAAGGCCGTATTGAAACCGACTATGTATTTCAAGGTTATGATCTTTCTTCTTTTGGAATCACCAAAACTATCGAACGCGCTAAGCCATGGGGTACCGCGCATGCTATATTATCTGCAAGAGATCAAATCCATGAGCCATTTTGCGTAATAAACGCTGATGATTACTATGGCTATGATGCTTTTAAAAAGATGGCTGATTTTCTAACTACTGAAGTTGCCGATGACAAATTTTCGATAATTGGTTACCAGGTTAACAAAACATTATCTGATTATGGTACTGTGTCGCGCGGTGTTTGCCAGGTTGATGAAAACGGCAACATGGTTGCAATTAACGAACGCCTGAAAGTGTATTTTGCAAAAGACGGAAGCGTTGTTTACGAAGACGAAGGGCAAGAATTTCCGTTGGCATCAAATGCCCCGGTTTCTATGAATTTTTGGGGATTTACTCCAGCTGTGTTCAAGTTGACCGAACCTCTGTTTATTAAATTTGTAGCCGCAAACGAGAATAATCCAAAAGCCGAATTTTTTATCCCTCTGATTGGCGATGAGCTTATAAAAAGTGGTGAAGCATCGTTCAAAGTTATCCCTACGGATGCTAAATGGTTTGGTGTAACATATAAAGAAGATAAACCTATCGTACAAAAAAGCATATCTGACTTGGTTGCCGATGGCACCTATCCCGATAAACTTTGGGTATAAATTATTTTCTTATCCACGACCAAAAATCCTGCCTTATGGTGGGATTTTTTGTTTGATAAATATTTTATAAACACTACCGGTAACGTTCCCGGAATTTTATTTACTTTTGGTTCAACCAATTTCCAAACCAATGATACGTTATTACTGTTCACTCCTTATTGTATTATCATTTTATACATCCACACTATTTTCGCAGCAACACATGCAAACAGAAATTTTAGGGAATACAGAAAGTTTTAATAAGCAAAACAATGTTTTGGTTATTAAAACTAAGGAAGCCGAAGCGCGCGTATGGGTTTACAGTCCGACTGTTATAAGGGTCAGCATTAGCAAAGAACATAGTGCCGACACCTCCTTCGCGGTAATTCAAAAGCCGTTGGGCGATGTCGACTATACAGAATCTACAGATTATATTGAATTAAATACTTCGGCGTTAAAATTACGCATCAGCAAATCGCCGCTCCGTTTTAGTTTTTATACTTCGGATGGAAAAGTATTAAGCGAAGACGATACCCGTTTTGGCGTTAACTGGCAAGGCTCAAGAGTGGTTAATTACCGCAAACTATATCCCGATGAAAAATTTATTGGCTTAGGCGAAAAAACGGGTAATTTAAACCGTCGCGGAAGTTCATACACCAACTGGAATACCGATGCTTCTGATCATAACCCAAAATCAGACCCCCTATATGAAACATTCCCGTTTTTTGTAGGCCTGCATGACGGCTTAACCTACGGGTTGTTTTTTGATAACACCCATAAAAGTTATTTTGATTTTGGTGCCTCTACCGACGATACCATGAGCTGGTTTGGCGCGGATGCTGGTGATATGAACTATTACTTTTTCGGCGCGCAAAACGTTGCGAAAATTATAGAAGATTATACCTGGCTTACCGGAAGAATGGAGATGCCGCCCTTATGGAGCCTCGGTTATCAGCAATGCCGCTGGAGCTATACCACTGCTGCCGAAGTGCTCGACATTGCCGAGAATTTCCGTAAAGAAAAAATACCGGCCGATGTGATGTATTGCGACATTGACTATATGGATCATTACAAAATATTTACCTGGAACAAAGAAACTTTCCCCAACCCCAAAGCGATGATTGATACGCTCAAAGCCATGAATTTTCATTTGGTTACCATTGTCGATCCCGGCATTAAAATAGAACCCGGTTACAAACAATATGACGAAGGCGTTGCCAATAATTATTTTGCCACTTACCCTAATGGCGAAAAGTATATCGGCAACGTTTGGCCTGGCCGTTGCCATTTCCCCGATTTTTTCAGGGACGATGTGCGTAAATGGTGGGGTGCCTCATTTACAGCACTTACAAAACCAGGCGTCGAAGGTTTTTGGAACGATATGAACGAGCCTGCCGCATGGGGACAAGACATCCCCTGGATGGTGAAATTCGGCAATTATTATATGCCCGAAATCCGGAATGCTTACGGTATGCAAATGGCCCGCGGTACTTTTGAGGGCACAAAGAAAATTTTAGGCAACAAAAGGCCGTTCGTACTTACCCGAGCCGCATATTCGGGTACGCAGCGGTATTCGGCGGTGTGGACCGGGGATAATTCTGCTTATGATGCCCACATGCTGCTTGGGCAACGCATGGTAAACAGTTTAGGCATCACCGGCATGAGTTTAGTGGGCGTGGATATTGGCGGCTTCTCAGGCGACCCTACGCCCGAACTGATGGTGCGCTGGAATTCGCTGGGTGTGTATACCCCAATGTTCCGTAATCATGCGGCTAAGGGCACCAAATACCGCGAGCCATGGCGCTGGGGTAAAGAAAACGAGGCCATTATTAAAAAAGACATAGAACAGCGTTATCGCCTGTTGCCTTATATCTATTCCAGCTATTATCAGTCGCGTCAAACAGGGTTACCTGTTAGTCGTACTTTGGCTATAAATTATACACAGGATACGATGGTGTACACCGAAAAATACCAGAATCAATTTTTGTTTGGCGATGCAATAATGGTTGCACCTGTAGAAAGCACCAAATTCACCGAAGATGTGTATCTGCCGAAAGGCGAGTGGTACCGCTTAAGTACCGAAGAAAAATTTAGTGGCGGAAAAGCCACCATCGCCGACGCCCCTTTAACTGATCTGCCTGTTTTTGTTAAAGCGGGCGCCATCATACCCATGCAAAATGTTATCCAAAGCACCAACGAAAAAGGTGATGGTATTTTGGAGTTAAACGTTTGGTACGGAAAAGATGCCAATACTTTTGTGTATTATGAAGACGATGGTTCTTCGTACGATTATCAAAAAGGTGCCTATTATAAAAGGGAAATCAACTTCGATCCCGCAAAGGGCAACATTACCCTATCAGCCGTTGACGGTACGTTTGCATCAAAATATAATAAGATAAAATTGGTGTTGCACGGGTTTGATGGCGTGACAAAAAGCAAATCGAAAAAAATAAAAGTAAATGGTAAAGGGTTAGCATTTACAGGTAATAGTTTGGCTTTTAATAATGACGGCAAAATAATAAAAATTGAATTTTAACAAATTATCGTTAATTTTAAACATGTCATTAACTTATAAAATATTACTTAAACCCGAACCAGAAGGTGGCTTTACGGTAAACGTGCCTGCGTTACCGGGCTGTATCACCTATGGATCAGATTTGGAAGAAGCTAAACGTAATGCAAAAGAAGCTATTGAATTGTATATTGAGAGTTTGAAGGAGCATGGGGAAGAAATACCCTCGGATGAAGATGTACTCGAATACAATTTACAGCTTATTGCATGAGTAAAAAGGCTTACAGTTCAAACGATATAATAGATATTCTTCAAAAAGCTGGATTTGTTCTTGATCGAATTAAAGGCAGCCATCATATTTTCATACATCCTGTAAGTAAAAAGCGGGCTGTCGTTCCACATCCCAAAAAGGATTTGCCGTATGGAACGGCAAGCACTATTTTAAAACAAGCGGGGATTGAATAATTGTAAATAACATTATTCAAATGTTATTTTGTGTTCAAAAAACAGTTGCGATATTAATTTCACGACCGCTTGCATCCTGAGCTATTTTTATTTTCATCTGAGAAAAACCTCTTATAGCTGATTATCATTCACAAATTAGTCGAATTAAAACCATTCGATCAATTCTTGGCCTGCCCAATAGTCAAACAATCTTCAATACATAAAAAATGGCACCCAAACTGGCACAACAAGCCTGTGTTGGTGTATAAATACGTATTATTGAAAATACGTATTTATACGCGCCAATATATACCATGCTAACGCTATTTTTGAATGGTAAGTGAATCAACTTAAACACACAAAACCATTAAAAAAACCATGAAAACACACGCATTAAAATTTGACTACCTGCGGTACAACGTTATTGACATTGTAACAATGATTGATAACAATCCGACCACGGTAGATTTTGTATTCACCTTTTATTCACCAGATGCCGATGGTCACCTTCAACTTGCTGCAAATGCCCGAATGATTGTTGGGCCCAACGAGGTTCAATACAGCGAGTTAATGGATATTCTGAAGCCATACCGTAGTCAGGCTCTTGAGGTTTGCGGCCCGGTGATACTGAGCAATAATTTCATCAGTATAGCCGACATGAAAGCGCTGATCGGTTTTTCAAATGGCCAAAGCAATAATATTACAGGCTTCCTGGTGTTTGTCCCCGATTTGCTGGCATCAAATCACGTATTTTACAACGTAACGGCATATACATTGGTAAACAACATTACCACCGTGGCAGGAACAGGCACTGTGACCACAGATCCTTCGCCACCAGCTACCATGCCAAGTTAAATTCGTTACATGTTTTAAAGGATGCTCCATATTATACAGCTTATAGTTGATTGGTCGGAGGTTTGGGCCCTACTAGTACCCATGCTTTTTTGCAAAAAACAACCGGTGCTTTTTAAGCCGGTTGTTTTTTATATTTTCATAGCTTTTTTTATAAACCTGGCGGTTGATATCATCTGGAAATTCAGGACAATGATACCAACAGCTTTTAACTCCAATAATTATTTATATAACCTCCACTCAATTGTCCGGTTCCTGCTTTTTAGTTTGTTTTTTATAAGGTTAAACCAACCGTACCTGTTAATACTCAAAAAAGCAATTCCGATTCTCTTTATGGCTTTTGTGCTTATTAACTTCGGTTTTTGGGAAAACTTCTTCAATTACTGGCAATTTAGCAGCAGGCTCCTTTCTGTCGAAGCCTTTTTCCTTATTTTCTATTCCCTTCAATATTATCTTTTCAAAATCAACGAAAACGTTGAAGTGGATATTTTCACCCCCGATTTTTGGGTAGTAACAGGTTTAGGCATTTACATGACCATTAATTTCTTTATCTTTTTATTGCACAACGAATTAACCATTCGCCTTCAATCATTTTCAATTAGCTTATGGAAGGTGCATGATGTTTCTTATATTATTTTCAATTTGTTTTTAGCCAAAGCCTTATATGAATCCAGCAAACAATGACATCCGGCTTTTATTGGTAGTGGGTATTGCGGCAATGCTCATGCTTTTTATAAGCGTACTGCTTAGTTTTATTTTTACGCAGCGTAAAAAATTGCAGTTTCAGCAATCGCTCCACGCATTGCAACAAGCGCAACAATATCATTTAGTAGAAGCCGCTGTGCGCAGCGAAGAAACAGAACGCCACCGTATAGCCGAAAAACTGCATGATGAAGTAGGCGCATTGTTATCGTCATCTAAATTACATTTCAAGATGATGATATTGAAAAATGCCGATAGCCAAAGCAGAACATTGTTTGATAAAGGGAATGAATTACTAGATGATGCAATCACCGAAATCAGAGGGATTTCCCACAATCTGCATTCGTATATTTTGCAGGAATTTGGTTTAAACGAGGCAATTAAACATTTTTCCGAAAAAATAGCCGACAGCCCGCTTATAAAAATAACCACCAAACTTGATGATCACTACAAAACCACTGTGCCACAGAATGATATCGCGCTTTATCGTATTACCCAGGAATTGCTCAACAATATTTTAAAACATGCCGAGGCAAATATTATTCATATTAGCTCGGTTTATAAAAACAGTGTATTAAATTTAACGCTGGTTTACAACGGCCAGGGCCTTACACAAGAGATGTTTGAAGAGTTATGTTACACCAATGAGGGCCTGGGCCTTAAAAATATCCAGAGCAGGATTTATTTGTTAAAAGGAAGTATATCTTTTTTTAAAGTAAATAATGACTACCATATTAAAATTTCGGTTCCAACATTAATAACTACCTAAATGGAAAAGATAAAAATTGCCATCGCCGATGATTATGCTATTTTTCGGGACGGGCTTAAGGTTGGTTTAAAACCCGACCGGAACTTGCAAGTGGTACTCGAAGCCGGAAACGGCCTCGAACTGATGGACGGCTTGGCAAAACAAGCCACCGATGTGATTTTAATGGACCTTAAAATGCCGGTTATGGATGGAATTGAAACCACCCGGGAGGTAAAAAAGAAATTCGACACCATAAAAGTACTCGTGGTAACCATGTACGATGATCCTAAGTTTATCATCCACCTTATGGAGAATGGGGCAAATGGTTATTTGTTAAAAAATGCCGAGCCCGAAGAAATAAGAAGAGCAATATATTCGGCCCATGAAACTGGCTATTATTTCAACGACATTGTTAATAAGGCCCTTATTAAAAAATTGGTTATAAAAGGCAATATCAAACCATCATTTAACCAGCATGTTGAATTGACCGAACGGGAGCTGGAGGTTTTAAAACATATATGCGACGAAAAAACTGCTCAGGAAATTGGTCAGGAAGTTTTTTTAAGTCCGCGTTCGGTAGAAGGGATCCGTATGCGCCTGATCGAAAAAATTGGCGTGCGCAATACCGCTGGGCTGGTTCTGTTTGCAGTGAAAAATGGATTGATTTAAATTTATTGAAAAACTTAAGGAGTCTAATACAATAAATACTCAATCAGGCGCTATTTCCGCCCTGATCAAATAGCTAAAGTTGAAATATGTTTTTTTCCAATGCCATGAGCCATCTTGTAAGGTATTACAAGTAAAATAAGATCGCAGCCTTAGCGAATCAATGGAACGAATGCCGATGCGCGGGGTAATAACGTCGGGGATATTCCATGCTCCAGCATCATGGTGTACCCCTAAGTAATCAATCGTTTCGTTAATATTCCCAAATTCGTCCTTAACTATTGCTCCATCTCTTAGTTTATAAAACTGATGCTCTAAAAGGCTGAACGACGCAAAAAAGCCACTATCAGGATTTCTGAAATGATAAGCTGAAATATCCACATCAAACCATGCGTCACTTTTTTTTGCAGAAATCAATATACTATCTTTAGTTATTTCCTTACCAGGGCTGCCATCAGTATCAACTTCAAACAGTTTTATCTGGAATCGGGCCGTAACATCTCCGCCTTTACTGCTGCCGTGGCCGTTACCCAAATAAAAACCAACCGTTTGAATAATGCCTTTTACATTTTTTGACCCCTCCATAAAGGTAGCATAATCCGTTCCGGGACGTTCGGCAGGCGTATATTTGGGCCGTTTGACTTGAATGCCCACTTTAATTAATGCAGGGGCGTTAAAATTAAACTTTACTTCTTGCAGCATATTTACCGCCGGGGCCAGTTTTATAATAACATTGGACAGCATATCACGGGCTTTCAATTTTTTTGTTTGATAACCAATACAAGAAAAACCAATTGAATCAGCATCTGTTACTTTGCCGGAAGGAATGTCAAATTTCCCCGCAATGTCGGTCTTAAAATACAAGTGTTGGGAGGGAATACTTACAGTGGCTGATGCTATTGGGCGGTTGGTTTGCGCATCCGTAATTGTGCCTTGTAAATGTACTTGCTGTGCGTAAACTCTGGATGCGAAAAAAAGCAATAAGGTGAGGTTTGTTAATTTCATTTTTTAAAGATAGGTTTATGACAAGAAAAAACTTGCGAAATTTTTAAAATTTCGCAAGTTTAATGCATTATTTCTCAATCAGGTGCAATTTCTGCCCTTATCAAAAAGCTCAAATTGAAAGGTTCCTTTTCCCAATGCCAACTCCAATCCTGCACAGTAGTCCAAGTCGAATAAGAGCACTGCATCAAATCAAACGAACCAATACCTAATCGCGGTGTCATCATATCGGCCGGAATGTAAACTCCCCGGTAATGGTGTACCCCTGAATAATCAATAATCTCATAAGGGTGTCCATACTCGTCAACAGTGTCGACTCCTTTTTTCACCTTGTAGTACTGATGTTCTAAAAGACTGAATGATGCAAAAAAACCACTGTCGGGGTTTCGGATATGATACGCTGAAATATCAACGTCAAACCATGCATCACTTTTTTTAGCCGAAACCAGTATACTATCTTTGGTTATCTCCCTTCCAGGTCTTCCATCGGTGTCGACCTCAAAAAGTTTTATCCGGAAGCGGGCTGTAACATTTCCACCTTTTTCGCTGCCATGTCCATTGCCCAAATAAAAACCAACGGTCTGAATAAACCCTTTTATGTTTTTTGACCCCTCCATAAAGGTAGCATTATCAGTTCCGGGGAATGCGGATCTTAGTATTTTCGCGCGTTTCACTTGAATGCCCACTTTAATTAATGCAGGCGCATTAAAATTAACTTTTACCTCCTGCAACATATTTACCGCCGGGGCTAATTTTATAAGGGCGTTGGGCTGTATATCGCCAACTTTCAGTTTTTTTGTTTGATAGCCGATGCAAGAAAAACCAATTGAATCAGCATCTGTTACTTTGCCGGAAGGAATGTCAAATTTCCCCGCAATGTCGGTCTTAAAATACAAGTGTTGGGAGGGAATACTTACAGTGGCTGATGCTATTGGGCGGTTGGTTTGCGCATCCGTAATTGTGCCTTGTAAATGTACTTGCTGTGCGTAAACTCTGGATGCGAAAAAAAGCAATAAGGTGAGGTTTGTTAATTTCATTTTTTAAAGATAGGTTTATGACCAGAAAAAACTTGCGAAATTTTTAAAATTTCGCAAGTTTAAAGCCCCCAACAAAAAACCCCGGCTAAATAAATAGCCGGGGTTCTCTTATTCCCCCTTCAGGGGGTTAGGGGCTTTACTTCACTTCTTCAAAGTCAACATCAGTTACGGTATCTGCATGGCTGCCTTCTGTTTGGCCACCAGCTGAACTACCTGCACCTGGGTTAGGCTGGCCTTGTCCGGCATCACCTGTCGCTTTGTACATCTCTTCCGATGCTACGTTCCAGGCTGCACTTAATTCAGCTTGCGCAACATCAATGGCGTCAAAGTTTTTAGATGCATAAGCTTCTTTCAGTTTTGTCAAACCTGCTTCAATTGGGGCTTTTTTATCAGCCGAAATTTTGTCACCGTATTCTTTCAATTGTTTTTCTGTCGAGAAAATCAAGGCATCTGCAGCGTTCAGTTTTTCAACTTCTTCTTTAGCCTTTTTGTCCGACTCGGCATTTGCTTCTGCTTCGTCTTTCATTTTCTTGATCTCGGCATCGGTTAAACCAGATGAAGCTTCGATACGGATTTTTTGTTCTTTACCGGTTGCTTTATCTTTAGCCGATACGTGTAATATACCGTTTGCATCAATATCAAAAGTTACTTCTACCTGTGGTACGCCACGAGGTGCAGGTGGTATTCCATCCAAGTGGAAACGGCCAATGGTACGGTTTGCAGATGCAATCGGACGCTCACCTTGTAAAATGTGGATCTCAACTGATGGCTGGTTATCAGACGCGGTCGAGAACACCTCCGATTTTTTGGTCGGGATAGTTGTATTTGATTCGATCAGTTTGGTCATCACACCACCCATAGTTTCAATACCCAATGAAAGCGGGGTAACATCTAACAACAATACATCTTTAACTTCGCCGGTTAATACACCACCTTGTATAGCTGCACCAATAGCAACCACCTCGTCGGGGTTAACACCTTTTGAAGGCGACTTGCCAAAGAATTTTTCAACAGCTTCCTGTATCGCAGGGATACGGGTTGAACCACCTACCAATATAATTTCGTCGATATCCGAAGTGCTTAAACCTGCATTTTTTAATGCTGATTTACATGGTTCGATAGTACGTTTAATTAAACTATCGGCCAGTTGCTCAAATTTTGCACGGGTTAAAGTTTTAACCAGGTGCTTAGGCACGCCATCTAAAGCGGTAACATAAGGCAAGTTAATTTCGGTTTGCGCAGAGCTTGATAATTCAATTTTAGCCTTTTCAGCCGATTCTTTTAAACGTTGCAAAGCCATTGGGTCCTTACGCAGGTCAACACCTTCATCGTTTTTAAATTCGTCGGCCATCCAGTCGATAATTACCTGGTCAAAGTCGTCACCACCTAAGTGTGTATCACCATCGGTAGATTTTACTTCGAACACGCCATCACCTAACTCAAGTACCGAAACGTCGTGTGTACCACCACCGCAGTCGAACACAACAATTTTCATATCCTTGTGCGCTTTGTCGAGGCCATAAGCCAGGGCAGCAGCAGTAGGTTCGTTTATAATACGGCGTACTTTTAAACCAGCAATTTCGCCAGCTTCTTTTGTAGCCTGACGTTGTGCATCGTTAAAATAAGCAGGCACGGTAATAACTGCTTCGGTAACTTCATGACCCAAAAAGTCTTCAGCAGTTTTCTTCATTTTTTGAAGGATCATGGCCGAAATTTCTTGCGGGGTATATTTACGGTCGCCGATTTCAACACGCGGGGTGTTGTTATCGCCCTTTACCACTTTGTATGGCATACGGGTAGCTTCTTTAGTAACCTCGTTAAACTGGTTACCCATAAAGCGTTTTATAGATGAAATAGTTTTGGTAGGATTAGTAATAGCCTGGCGTTTTGCAGGGTCACCTACCTTACGTTCGCCGTTATCAATAAATGCTACTACTGACGGCGTAGTACGTTTTCCCTCGCTGTTAGCGATAACTACAGGCTCGTTACCTTCCATTACCGCAACGCAGGAGTTGGTTGTTCCTAAGTCGATTCCAATTATTTTAGACATATGATTTTATTTTCTTGATTGAATGATTGTTTTATTAATTGCTATTTAACAAGGCTTATGCCAATGTTGGGTTTGGCAGTTTTTTTTAGTGAATGGTGAGTGGTGGGCGGTGAAAGGTAATAATTAGTCAGTAATTGATTTTAAAACGGTGACAGGTTGGCAGAAATTGGAGGTAAAGATACATTCACAATAACTATATTGTACTCATGAAAAAGTTATACTTTTTAGCATTGATATTGCTATCTGCGAACCTTTGGGCACAAACAAATACTAAAAATACTTTATCTCTCTTGAGATGGCTCATTCAAAGAGATCATATACAATATCTAAACGCGAAAAGCAATGCCGCAGTTTTTTATGATAAAAACGCCTTAACACAACAAACTCTTATAGATGATTCCGGCAAAAATGTCCCAAATATCAGCATCAAGGATTTTTTATCAGTTAAGGAAATACAAATTTTTCGGACTGTACCCCCAATGCTTGAAACCGACTGGCGGAAAAAATATTCACAATTGCAAACAAAATTTGTAACAGACGAATCTCCATGGAAACAAAAAGAAACCAAAACCATTTATCTTTTTTCGGAGCCAATTTATTTAAACAAAAAAAACAGCAGGGCACTTATTGGCGAATGCTTTATTTGCGGACCAGCATGTGGCCGTGATGATATGCTGTTATGTGAATTTAAAAATGGAAAGTGGCGGTTGATAGCAAGGGCTGTTATTGCCAACGACTAAATTTCATATTGAAAGCAAAAAAAGCAATTACACAGACTATCACCTGCTTTCTAATCAGCCGCCGACAAATCATAACTCTGTTGCATATTCAGCCATAACTGAGGCGTTGTATTTAGCACTTTTGATAAACGGATAGCCATCTCAGCACTTATGCCCATGTGGCCATTTACCAACTGGGACAATGTTTTACGGGCAACCCCTAAATTATTTGCAGCATGGGTTATTGTAATTTCCATCGGCTCCAAATAAAGCCCTTTTAAAACCGCGCCCGGATGTACCGGGGATATACCTCGTTTTAGCATTTATTGGTGACACCTAAATTTGAAAAAACAAGCCAGATCATTAATTGTTTAAAATTCTTTCTTTTTGAATATTATATTCAGATTCAGTGATAGCTCCATCGTCTAAAAGTTCTTTGTATTTCTTCAATTCATCTGCTGCTGATAGGCTCCCAAAGTTAGAAACTGGAATTCTTTTGGTACAGTAAACAATAATAATACCTACGAAGGAAAGAAAGAAACCCAATAACAAACCTCCAATTGCGCCAATTGTTCTTTTCTTTCCGGCTTGATAGCCCCAAGAAGTAAACGCAGTCAACATGATTAATAATATTAGGTGTTGTGGTTCTAAGAGTCCCATGATTTTAAAGATTTAGATTAAGATGAAAAAGTCACTTGTTAATGTTCCGTAAAATTATAAATAAATCTTTTTAAATCAATCAACTACTTTCCTATACACAGAAAAAATCGGTTCAGGCTGAAACGCTATCCAATTATCTATTTATGAACCAACTCATTAAATTCATCAATAGAAATCGCAATATCTTCCCTTATAATTTTGCGTAATAACCCTTTCGATACGGGGTCATTTTTATGAACCGGAACCGTAGTTATTCTACCATCTGGATGCTTCATCCTATGATGAGAGCCTTTTATTCTGATAATCACAAAACCGGCTTTCTCGAGCATAGCAACCAAGTCTTTCCCGCTAATAACGGGCGATTTGTCGCTCATGCGGATACTGGCAAGGTAATTTCCATCTCTCTTACCCCTATGAATTGGTTTAGATTTTCGGCAGTTTGCTCCTCCAGGCACATTTCAATAACTTCCCGCAAATTGTCCAAAGCTTCATCAATAGTTGCCCCGTCTGCATGGCAAGCTTTAAACATCGGACAGGAAACTATATAAATACCATCCTCATCAACTTCAACAACAACCGGGAAATGATATGTTTTCATTTAAAATCGTTTATAATCAAATTTAAGATTAATTTTCGATTTAGGATGTAAAATCATCTTGCTTTCCGGAATTTAAAAGCCCCAATAAAAACCTTATTTTTGTATATGGACATACAAGCTGAAAAAATTGAACTCATTAAGCTGATAGCTGATATAGACAGCGAAAAAGTTCTAAAAAAAATCAGATCTATTCTTAAACAAAAAAAAGAAATGGACGAAACCGATCGCATATTAGCCAACCCGGCTATGGTAAAGCGATTGGATGAAAGTATTCAACAGATTCGGGACGGCAAAGGCATAAAAATGTCATTAGATGACCTATGGAAATAATGTTTGTCCTAAATCAATAAAAAAGGCGTAAATCTATATCATGGTAATCAATATATATTTCAGATGTATTTTATTCATTGCCGTCGGCTTTAGCGGACGGAACAGATAATGAGGATAATCTGGCTTTAGCCTAAATAATTGTTTGGCTGAAGCCTTTGACTATCGCCTCTGTATCCGTTGGCTGAAGCCAACGGCAATGAATGAAAAATGTGGTTACGATTTTTTTTAGGGTTCACCCCGAGGGGACTCGCAAGGACGTTCGCCTTTCCCCAAAAAAACGCCCCACTTAAACAAGCAGGGCGTTTTCAATATCTAAAAAAAGGTTTTACTTATTCGCCTTTTTCAGCGTTTTCTTCGTGCTCAGCAGATGCTGCGGCAGGGGTTTCAGCTGCGGCTTCGCCAGCTGCTGGTGCTGCTTTTGCTTTGCTGCCACCACGACGGCGGGTTGTTTTCTTTTCAACTTTAACTACATCGCTGCCATAAACTGTGTTGTAATCAACCAGTTCGATAAGTGCCATTTCCGCGTTATCACCTAAACGGTTTTCCATTTTAATGATACGGGTATAGCCACCAGGGCGATTTGCAATTTTCTCGGCAATTTCGCGGAACAGAATAGTTACAGCGTCTTTATCTTGTAAATAGCTGAACACAATACGACGTGAATGCGTAGTATCGCTTTTTGATTTTGTTAAAATTGGCTCAACATAAACGCGTAAAGCTTTTGCTTTTGCCAATGTTGTAGTAATGCGCTTGTGTAAGATAAGCGATGTTGCCATGTTACCAAGCATCGCTTTACGATGGCTATTGGTACGGCCTAAATGGTTTACTTTTTTTCCGTGTCTCATTGTTTTTAATTTATTTCACGTGCACACCGTTGGGCGATCAACTCAAGCCCTCGGAATTATGCTTTCGCTTATTCTTGTGAGTAGTGAGTGGTCAGTAATCAATAGTGAGTGGTCAGTAGTGAGTGAGCATTAACTACTCACCATTCACAATTCACCTCTCACCAAATTATTCCTCGTCTAACTTAAATTTCGAAAGGTTCATACCAAAAGATAAACCTTTTGATTTAACCAGATCCTGAATTTCAGTTAATGACTTTTTACCAAAGTTTCTGAATTTTAACATATCAGCTACGTCATACGACACCAAATCGGCCAGGCTGCGGATATCGGCAGCTTTAAGGCAATTTAAGGCACGTACCGAAAGGTCTAAATCAACCAATTCGGTTTTAAGTATTTTGCGCATGTGCAAAATTTCTTCGTCAACTTCTTTAGTTTCTTCTTTAGCCTGTGCTTCAAGCATCATGTTTTCATCGCTGAACAACATAAAGTGCTGAATAAGGATCTTTGCAGCTTCTTTTAAAGCGTCTTCAGGATGTATTGAGCCATCGGTAGTAATATCCAGTACTAATTTTTCATAGTCGGTTTTTTGTTCTACACGATAGTTTTCGATGGTGTATTTTACGTTCTTTATCGGGGTGTAAATAGAATCGATAGCTATTACACCTACGTTAGCGTCGGGGTTTTTATTTTCTTCGCTTGGTACGTAACCACGCCCTTTGTTTACAGTAAGCTCAATTTCAAGCGTTACCGATGAGTCCATGTTACAAATTACCAGCTTAGGATTTAAAACCGTAAAGTTGTTCGAAAACTTGGTGATATCGCCAGCAGTAAAAGTATCCTGACCGTTAACGATCACAAATATTTTTTCGCTTTCGCCAGATTCACCTGTTTTTTGGAACCTTACTTGTTTTAAGTTCAATATTATCTCGGTAACATCTTCAACAACACCTTTAATGGTTGAAAACTCATGCATCACACCAGAAAAACGAACTGACGTAATAGCATACCCTTCTAATGATGAAAGTAAGATACGACGGAGAGCATTACCAATGGTTACACCGAAACCTGGTTCTAACGGACGAAACTCAAACGTGCCATCAAAATCAGTTGATTTCTGCATGATAACCTTGTCTGGTTTTTGAAATGCTAAAATTGCCATTTATATCCTTTGTTTATTGTTAAATTTTTATAGATTTGAGAGGTAGAATATGAGCTATGCGACAGTAATTGTCAGGTTTTTCATATACGGTATCACAAATCCCCTATTTATTTCATTTATTATGAAACTGAAATATGAGATTTGAATTTCACTTCAAATCTCATACCTAAGATATCATATCTTATTATTTAGAGTACAACTCGACGATAAGGTTTTCCTTGATGTTTTCAGGAATCTCATCACGATTCGGGAAGTTAAGGAACTTGCCTGATAAATTGGCAGCATCCCATTCTAACCAGCTGTATTTATTAATTTTTCTTCCGGCAACTGAATGTGTGATTGCTTCAAGCGTTTTTGATTTTTCGCGAACTGCAACAACATCACCAGCTCTTAATGTATACGAAGCTATATTCACTACTTCGCCATTAACAGTAATATGTTTGTGACCAACTAACTGGCGTGCGCCAGAACGTGATGGAGATATACCTAAACGGTAAACAGCGTTATCTAAACGGGCTTCTAAAAGTTTCAACAAGTTTTCGCCTGTGATACCTTCTTTAGCTGATGCACGGTGAAACAAGTTTTCGAACTGACGCTCTAATACACCATAAGTGTATTTAACTTTTTGTTTTTCCATCAACTGAGTTGAATACTCTGATTGTTTCCCTCTTCTTTTGGAAACACCATGCATTCCAGGTGGGTAATTTTTTCTCTCAAGCGCTTTATCCGGACCGAAGATCGGTTCACGGAAACGGCGCGCAATTTTGGATTTTGGTCCTGTATATCTAGCCATTTTTTGTGTTTTTTAAAGTATCATACGGCCCATGACCGCTGAATCTTAGCTTTAAAATCTGTTTGTAAATTAAACTCTTCTCCTTTTTGAAGGACGGCAACCATTATGTGGAAGCGGTGTAATATCTTTTATAGTAGTTACTTCGATACCAGCAGTTTGCAAAGTACGGATAGCCGACTCACGTCCGGCACCCGGGCCTTTTACAAATACCTCAACCTTGCGTAAACCCAGGTCGTAAGCTACTTTACCGCAATCGGCAGCAGCTTGTGAAGCAGCATAAGGTGTGTTCTTTTTTGAACCTTTGAAACCCATTTTACCAGCTGATGACCACGAAATAGCCTGACCGGTTTTATTAGTTAAGGTTAAAATAATGTTGTTAAAAGTAGCATTGATGTGTGCTTCGCCAACTGACTCAACAATTACAATACGTTTTTTGGTTACTTTTTTAGCTTTAGCCATTGTTTTAATTATTGAATTAATGAATTATTGAGTTATAAATTAACCCGGACTCATTAACTATTCTTTTATAATTTCTATTCCTAATGGTCTCAAGCTTCAACTAATCTCCGCCTTTTAACCACTAATCACTTACTATTTAGTAGCTTTTTTCTTGTTAGCAACTGTTTTACGTTTTCCTTTACGGGTACGTGAGTTGTTTTTAGTACGCTGACCACGCAAAGGCAAACCTTTACGGTGACGGGTACCACGGTAACAACCGATATCCATTAAACGCTTAATATTCAGTTGCACTTCCGAACGTAGTGAACCTTCAACTTTGATATGATCGTTAATAATAGTACGGATCGCTGTTAATTGCTCATCAGACCAATCTTGTACTTTTGTATTAAAATCGATACCTGCTTCAGTCAATATTCTTTGAGCAGTTGAACGGCCAATTCCGAAAATGTACGTAAGTCCGATTTCGCCTCTTTTATTTTTTGGTAAATCAATACCTGATATCCTTGCCATATTTTATATTTATTGAATGTCTGAATTATTGATTTATTGAATTTCCTGTCAATTATTCAGACATTCAACAACTCAATAATTCAATAATTTTTTTTAGCCCTGGCGTTGTTTAAACTTTGGGTTCTTTTTGTTTATCACGTAAAGTTTACCGTTACGGCGTATGATTTTGCAATCAACGCTGCGCTTTTTAATGGATGCTCTTACTTTCATCTCGTTTCTTATTTATATCTGTAGGTTATTCTGCCCTTTGTTAAGTCGTATGGACTCATTTCCAATTTCACCCGGTCTCCAGGTAAAATCTTTATGTAGTGCATTCGCATTTTTCCGGAGATATGAGCAATAATTTCGTGTCCATTTTCCAACTCCACTCTAAACATCGCGTTTGATAATGCTTCTTTAATCGTTCCGTCTTGTTCAATCGAGCTTTGTTTGGCCATATTTTATTGATTATTACTATATTATCCACCTTAAAAGCGGGATGCAAAATTAATAAAAATATTTTAACTTTTATTTTTTTCTTTTAAAACATTATCAACGTATGAAAAAGTTGAAAGAATATCAGGTTTCCCCTTATTAATGGCTACCGTATGCTCATAATGAGCAGATGGTTTACCATCAATTGTTGAAACTGTCCAACCATCATCCCAAAACTTCACCCTGGCTTTGCCAGCGTTAATCATAGGCTCAATGGCTATCACCATTCCTTCTTCCAATTTAATACCCGACCCACGTTTACCATAATTAGGCACCTCGGGTTTTTCGTGCAGCTCCAGGCCAACACCATGCCCAACCAGTTCCCTTACTACACCAAAACCATTCTTTTCAGCATGTTCCTGAACGGCATGACCTATATCGCCAATACGCATCCCTATAATGGCTTTCTCAACCCCAAGGTCCAGACATTCCATCGTTATACGCATCAACTTCTTAGTGGCTTCACTTACTTCGCCCACGGCAAATGTGTAAGCAGAATCACCAATGTATTTATTTAGCTCAACCCCGCAATCAACCGATACTAAATCCCCGTCAATCAACTCCCGTTTGCCGGGAAAACCATGTACAACCTGATCATTCATCGAAATACACAACGAATAAGGGAAGCCATGATAATTTAAAAACGCAGGAATACCTCCGTTGTCACGGATATAGGTTTCAGCAAGTTTATTTAGTTCAATGGTTTTAACACCGGGCGCTATTATCTTAGCAATCTCACCAAGCGTTTTAGAAACAAGTAAAGAACTTTCTCTTATTAGTTCTATCTCCTCGACAGACTTATAATGAATCTTTGGCATGTTTATATGATCAAATTACAGGCTGACTAGCTCCACCCGAAGATGGCATAGCCGTGCGCCCTTTAATTCTTCCGGTCTTCATTAATCCATCATAATGACGCATCAATAAATGGCTTTCTATCTGTTGCAGGGTATCTAAAACAACACCTACCAAAATGATCAACGAAGTACCACCGAAAAACCGTGCAAATCCACTGCTTACGTGAACCATTGATGCAAATGCCGGTATGATAGCGATAATCGCTAAAAAGATAGAACCTGGGAAAGTAATTTTTGAAATTACACCATCTATAAAATCAGCAGTCGCTTTACCTGGTTTTACACCCGGTACAAAACCACCATTCTTTTTCATATCCTCAGCCATCTGGTTTGGATTAACCGTGATAGCTGTATAGAAGAATGTAAAGGCAATAATCAGTATAGCAAATAACAGGTTATGTCCCCAGGACGTATAATCCGACAGTGACATTAATACACTGTTCGATGCAATTTTTGGGAAGATAGACGCTATAGTAGCTGGTATAAACATTAATGCTTGCGCAAATATGATTGGCATTACCCCAGCAGCATTTACCTTTAAAGGAATGTACTGACGAACACCGCCATATTGTTTATTGCCAACGATACGTTTAGCATATTGAACCGCTATTTTACGGGTACCCTGCACAATCAGTATAGTAAACATAACCACGCCGATAAGGGCCACAATTTCAACAATGAAGGTAACTAAACCACCTGCTCCGGCATTACGCGACTGAAACTCAGTAAGAAATGCTCCCGGAAGGGCAGAGATAATACCTACCATGATGATCAATGAAATACCGTTACCAATACCTTTATCAGTGATCTTTTCACCCAGCCACATGATAAACATGGTACCAGCAGTTAATACACACATATTTAAAATAGTGAAATATGGGTTAGATATTAACATTTGATCGGCAGTAATTTGCGATTTCAAATAACCAATGGCTTGCAAAGCAGTAATACCAATGGTAAGATAACGCGTCCACTGATTTAGCTTATTACGGCCGCTTTCACCTTCTTTTTGCAATTTTGCGAAGTAAGGAACAGCGATACCAAATAATTGCACCACGATAGAAGCCGAAATATAAGGCATTACACCCAATGCAAAAATAGAAGCCCTCGAAAAGGAACCTCCTGCAAACATATTCAGCAAACCTGCTATCCCTTCTTTTCCTTGTCCGCCGTTTAACGTAGCAGGGTTTACACCCGGCAACACAACAAACGAACCTACGCGATATATTAAAAGAAATAAGAGTGTGTTTATTATACGCACTCTTAAATCATCGATTTTCCAGATATTGGATATTGTGGTGAAAAAATTCTTCATTTAAAATTATAGCTTAACTACTGTACCACCAGCTGCTTCAATGGCCTTTTGGGCTGTAGCAGTAAACGCATGTGCTTTAACTTCTAATTTGGCTGTTAGTTCGCCGCGACCTAAAATTTTAACAAGGTCATTTCTTGAGGCTAAACCGTGTTCCTTTAATGTGTCAAAATCAACCACATCAAGCGAATATTTTACAACCAGCTCCTGAAGAACATCAAGGTTTACACCTGTATATTCAACACGGTTAGGATTTTTAAACCCTACCTTAGGTACACGACGTTGCAATGGCATCTGTCCGCCTTCGAAACCAACTTTAGTGCTGGTACCTGAACGTGAACCGGCACCTTTATGGCCACGGGTCGACGTACCGCCACGGCCAGAACCTGTACCACGGCCAATTCTTTTTCTATTTTTAGTAGAACCTTCTGCAGGTTTTAGATTACTTAAATTCATGATATTAAATATTTTCTACCGCTACCAGGTGATTAACTTTTCTAACCATGCCGATGATAGCCGCAGTAGCTTCAACTTCAACGCTCTGGTTGATTTTCCTTAAGCCTAAGGCTTCTATGGTCCTTTTTTGGCGCTCACTTCTGTCGATCACGCTCTTAATCTGTGTTATTTTGATTTTTGCCATGATGATTATCCGTTAAAAACCTTTCCCATACTAACACCACGATGTTGAGCTACTGTATAAGCATCACGTAATTGTGATAAGGCTGACACTGTTGCTTTAACCACGTTGTGCGGGTTCGATGAACCTTTTGATTTTGCCAATACGTTGTGGATACCTGCAGATTCTAACACAGCACGCATCGCACCACCAGCAATTACACCGGTACCATTTGCAGCAGGCTTGATAAAAACAAAACCACCTGAAAATTTACCTATTTGCTCGTGAGGTACTGTACCATTAATAATAGGTACTTTCACTAAATTCTTTTTTGCATCATCAATGCCTTTGGCAATTGCTTCAGTTACTTCCTTAGCTTTACCTAAACCATAACCTACAACACCGTTTTCGTCGCCTACTACCACGATGGCAGAGAAACTAAATGTACGGCCCCCTTTGGTTACTTTGGCTACACGTTGTATGCTAACCAAGCGGTCTTTTAATTCGATCTCGCTTGTTTTTACTCTTTTTATGTTGATTGTTGACATCTTAATTCCGATTAAAAGTTTAAACCGCCTTCACGTGCACCTTCGGCCAATGATTTAACACGACCATGGTATAAATACCCGTTCCTGTCGAAAACCACATCTTTAATACCTGCCGCGATAGCTTTTTCAGCAACCAATTTACCCACGGCAACTGATTGATCTGATTTAGTACCATCCGCAGCGGTAAAATCTTTTGATAAAGACGAAGCTGAAACCAAAGTTTTGCCGCTTACATCGTCAATGATCTGCGCGTAAATACCTTTGTTGCTCCTGTAAACTGACAGGCGCGGGCGCGCTGTAGAACCTGAAAGACGTTTTCTGATTCCTTTTTTAATTCTGTCCCTTCTTGATAATTTAGCTCCCATGACGATTATTTTTTAGATGCTGATTTACCTGCTTTTCTTCTCAAAATTTCGCCAACAAACTTAATACCTTTACCCTTGTAAGGCTCTGGCGTACGTAACGAGCGAATTTTCGCTGCCACCTGGCCAATAAGTTGTTTGTCAATTGATTCTAAAATTATAGTTGGGTTTTTACCCTTATCAGCAGTTGTTGTAACTTTAATTTCTGATGGCAATTCGAACACATAGTGGTGGGAATATCCCAACACAAGGTCTAATGTATTACCTGTATTTGTTGCACGGTAACCTACACCCACCAATTCTTGCTGGATTTTGTAGCCGGTTGTTACACCTGTTACCATATTATTTATAAGTGCCCGGTATAAACCGTGAAGCGCTTTATGACGTTTTTGATCGGAAGGACGTTTTACAATTAAATTTCCTTCTTCCAATTCAACAGTGATGTCACTGTCTACTGCCTGATGCAACTCTCCTTTAGGGCCTTTTACTGTAACAACATTATCTGCCGATACTTTAAAAGTAACTCCTTGCGGAAGCGCAATAGGTGATTTTCCTACTCTTGACATTGCTTAATTTCCTCCTATTAATAAACGTAGCATAAAACTTCGCCACCAACATTTAATTGACGGGCTTCTTTATCGGTCATAATACCTTTAGAAGTCGACAAGATGGCGATACCTAAACCATTTAATACTCTTGGCATATTATCCATGCCTGCGTATTTTCTCAAACCTGGTTTACTGATGCGCGAAATGCTGCGGATAGCAGAAATTTTTGTTATCGGATGGTACTTTAAAGCCACTTTAATGGTGCCTTGTACGGTGCCGTCTTCAAATTTATAATTGGCAATGTAACCTTTGTCGAAAAGCACTTTCGTGATTTCCTTTTTTAGATTTGATGCAGGAATTTCAACAACCCTATGGTTGGCCTTAATAGCATTCCTTACTCGTGTAAGATAATCTGCGATTGGATCTGTATTCATTTTTCTGTTTTATGATAGTGGTTTCCGTGGACCTGCTATCGGTTAATCTTATTTCGGACTTCGGAATTTCGATTGCGGATTTAACCCCTATTCTAATTCCTTTATCCTACTTAATATTCTATAATTTATAATTCCGAAATCGAAATTCCGAAATCCGAAATTACCAGGACGCTTTCTTTATTCCCGGGATTTTACCAGCCAGTGCCATATCGCGGAAAGTTACCCTCGATATACCAAACTGACGCATGTAACCACGCGGACGGCCAGTTAGCTTGCAACGGTTATGTAATTTAACCGGTGACGATGCTTTTGGCAATTTATCTAAAGCTAAAAAATCGCCTTCGGCTTTTAGGGCCGCTCTTTTTTCAGCGTATTTAGCTACTAATTTAGCGCGTTTTATTTCACGTGCTTTTACACCTTCTTTAGCCATTACTATTTTGGTTTTTAAATGGTAATCCAAATTGTTTCAACAACTCCAATGCTTCAACATCGTTGGTAGCGGAGGTTACAAATGTAATATCCATACCTTGAATTTTGTTGATCTTGTCGATATTAATTTCCGGGAAAATAATTTGCTCAGAAATACCTAATGTATAATTTCCTCTGCCGTCGAAACCCTTATCATTAATACCTTTGAAATCGCGGATACGTGGCAAAGCAACTGCTATTAAACGATCCAAAAATTCGTACATGGTATTGTCGCGCAAAGTAACACGTACGCCGATTGGCATATTTTTACGCAACTTAAAGTTCGAAATATCTTTCTTAGACTTTGAAGAAACAGCTTGCTGACCAGTGATGGTTGTTAACTCAGTAATGGTACTTTCAATCAGTTTTTTATCGGTGGTAGCACCGCCAACACCCTGATTGATTGCAATTTTTTCGAGTTTAGGGACTTGCATTACACTTTTGTACTGAAATTTATCTTTCAGTGCAGTGCGGATCTCATCCTTATACTTTGTTTTTAATCTTGGTACGTATTCCATTACTTAATTTCCTCTCCTGATATTTTTGCCACTCTAACTAATTTACCGGCATCATTCCTTCTTCTGCCAACGCGTGTTGCTTTTCCCGATTTAGGGTCAACCAACATCAGGTTCGATATGTGTATTGCAGCTTCCTGTTTTACAATTCCGCCGTTAGGTTTTGCAGCGTTTGGTTTTGTATGTTTCGAAACCATATTAGCGCCTTCAACAATTGCACGGCCTTTGTCTAATATAACTTCCAGTATTTTACCTTCTGATCCTTTTGAATCACCGGCTATAACCTTTACCAGATCACCTTTTTTGATCTTTAATTTGGCAGGTTGTTCTTGTTTTTTCTTTTCCATAATTACAATACCTCCGGTGCTAATGATACAATTTTCATAAATTGTTTCTCACGTAATTCCCTGGCAACAGGGCCGAAAATACGTGTACCTCTTGGCTCATCCTGGTTGTTTAACAAAACTGCGGCGTTATCGTCAAAGCGGATGTATGAACCATCTTTTCTGCGGATTTCCTTTTTTGTCCTCACCACAACGGCTTTAGAAACAGTACCCTTTTTAACGTTGCCCGATGGCAAAGCGCTTTTTACGGTAACTACAATTTTATCGCCTATTGATGCATACCTTTTGCCGGTACCACCTAACACACGGATTACTAAAACTTCTTTAGCACCGCTGTTATCAGCTACGTTTAATCTTGATTCCTGTTGTACCATGTTATTTAGCCCTCTCTAAAATTTGAACTAATCTCCAGTTTTTATTTTTGCTAAGCGGGCGGGTTTCCATAATCAATACGGTATCACCTATTCCACAAGTATTAGCTTCATCATGGGCCATAAATTTGGTAGTTTTCTTAACGAACTTACCATAGATCGGGTGTTTCACTTTCCGTTCTACCGCAACAACGATCGACTTTTCCATCTTGTTGCTTACCACCTGGCCGGTACGGGTTTTTCTTAAATTTCTTTCCATTTTTCTCGTCGTTTAAAAATTATTCGGAAGCTGACGCCGCTTTGCGCTTTGTTATTTCAGTATTTAAACGAGCGATATCCTTACGCACTTTGGTTATGCGCAAAGGGTTTTCAATCGCAGAAACCGCATGTGCAAATTTCAGTTTAGTGAGATTTGATTTCTCTTCGCCAACCCTGGCAACCAATTCTTCAGTTGTCAACTCCAAAATTTCTGAGTTCTTCATTTTCTTTTTTATTTGTTGTAATGTTGGAAGGCTGTAATGTTGTAATGTTTTTGTGTGTTGGTTGAAAAGTTCAATCAACTTTACAACATTTCAACTTTACAACGTTTCAACAACGCTTCAAACTATGCCTCTACGTAATCCCTACGTACTATAAACCTTGTTTGTACCGGCAGTTTTTGTGCGGCCAGGCGTAATGCTTCTTTAGCAGTTTCCATTGGCACACCTTCTGCTTCAAAAATGATCCTTCCGGGGCGAACTACCGCAACCCAATATTCAGGAGCACCTTTACCTTTACCCATACGTACCTCTGCTGGTTTTTTAGTTACTGGCTTGTCCGGGAATATCCTGATCCAAACCTGTCCCTCACGTTTCATAAAACGTGTTACAGCAATACGTGCAGCCTCGATCTGACGGCTGGTAATCCAGGCCGGCTCGAGTGATTTTATACCGAAAGATCCGAATGAAAGTTCAGCGCCACGACTGGCGTTTCCCTTCATCTTGCCTTTTTGCATCTTTCTGAACTTCGTTCTTTTTGGCTGTAGCATTTTCTTAAGCTTTTATATCTGTACGATATATTTTTCTAACTAAAATTATTATCTCTTTCCTGGTCCGCCTGGTCTGTTACCACCGGGACGACTTCCGCCGCCACCCTGGCCACCGCCACCTTGACGATTTGGTCCACCACCACCGGGACGATTACCGCCTCCGCCACGTGGGTTACTGCCACCGCCCGGGCCACCTGCGCCGCCTCTGCGATCACCGCCTCCGCCTTGTCCGCCTGGTTTGCGGTCGCCGCTTCTGCGTTCGCCACCACGTTCACCGCCTCTTTCGTTACCACCGCGGCCACCGAATGCTGCTGCACCCTCTGGGCGACCACCTTTTCCGCTGCTTGCGCTGGTACCACCAATGTTTGGCGACAAATCGCGTTTGCCATAAACTTCGCCTTTGCAAATCCACACCTTAACACCTATTTTACCATAAGTAGTTAATGCTTCGGCTAATGCATAGTCGATATCGGCACGGAAAGTATGCAAAGGAATTCTTCCTTCTTTATATTGTTCTGTACGTGCCATTTCCGCGCCGCCTAAACGGCCAGATGTCATTACTTTTATTCCTTCGGCACCCATTCTCATGGTAGAAGCAATAGTAGTTTTCATGGCACGACGGAATGATATACGTGCTTCGAGTTGTTTAGCGATACCTTCTGCAACTAATTGTGCATCAAGCTCTGGCCTTTTTATCTCGAAGATATTTATTTGAACTTCCTTTTTAGTCAGTTTCTTTAATTCTTCTTTGATCTTATCAACTTCGGCGCCGCCTTTACCAATTACAATACCCGGACGGGCAGTGTGAATGGTTACAGTGATGCGTTTTAAAGTGCGCTCAATAACGATTTTTGATACGCCACCTTTGTTGATACGAGCAGAAAGATATTTCCTGATCTTTTCGTCTTCAACTAATTTGTCGGCATAGTGGTTACCACCGAACCAATTAGAATCCCAACCTCTGATGATTCCTAATCTATTACCTATCGGATGTGCTTTTTGTCCCATTTCAAATTAATTGTTATCGTTTTTACTATCTACGATCAGGTGTACGTGGTTTGAACGCTTGCGGATACGGTATCCTCTTCCTTGCGGAGCAGGGCGTAATCTTTTCAACTGGCGTCCACCACCTACTGAAACTTCTTTTACATATAAGTCGCTATCTTCAACGCGTTTGTCTTCGTTTTTTGCTTCCCAGTTTTTAATAGCTGATAACAAAAGCTTTTCAACACGTATGGCTGCTTCTTTATTGGTATACTTTAAAGTGTATAACGCTTTCTCAACGTTCATACCACGGATCAGGTCAACCACCAAACGCATTTTACGTGGTGAAGTTGGACAGTTCTGCAATTTTGCAACAGAAGGACCGCCTACGATGGCTTTTGCCGCTTCTTTTTGCTGCCTGATAATTACAGACTTTTTAAATTTTGTTCTTGCTTCTTCCATTGCCTGTTATTTTTTCTTTTCTGCGTGACCACGGAATGTACGTGTTGGTGCAAACTCTCCCAGCTTGTGTCCAACCATGTTTTCTGTTACGTACACAGGGATAAATTTATTACCGTTGTGTACCGCAAATGTATGACCAACGAAATCAGGAGATATCATGGAGCGTCGTGACCATGTTTTTACAACCGATTTTTTATTTGAATCATTCAGTACCATAACTTTTCTATCCAAGTTATGATCGATGTAAGGTCCTTTTTTAATTGAACGAGCCATTATTTTTTCCTTCTTTCAATGATATAACGATCCGATGATTTCTTTTTGTCACGGGTTTTAAAGCCTTTGGCTAACAAACCTTTACGTGAACGTGGGTGACCACCTGAGGCTCTTCCCTCACCACCACCCATAGGGTGATCTACCGGGTTCATGGCAACACCACGAACTCTTGGTCTGCGGCCTAACCAGCGTTTCCGACCAGCTTTACCTAAAACCGCATTTGCTCTTTCGCCATTCGAAACTGTACCGATAGTTGCCAAACATGTCGACAATATCATACGGGTTTCGCCTGAAGGCAATTTTATAACGGCATATTTACCGTCACGTGCTGCAAGCTGGGCGTAAGTACCGGCGCTACGCGCAATTGTACCACCCTGGCCCGGGTTTAATTCAATATTGTGAATGATAGAACCCAACGGGATACTCTTAAGCGGTAATGTATTACCAACTTCTGGAGCAACGTTTTCGCCAGATAAAACAACCATTCCAACGGTTAACCCTTCAGGAGCGATCATATATCTTTTTTCACCATCAACAAAATGTAACAAAGCTATACGTGCCGAACGGTTAGGATCGTACTCTATAGTGGCTACTTTTGCAGGGATATCAAACTTATTACGTTTAAAATCTATTAACCTGTAGACTTGCTTATGACCACCACCCATGTAGCGCATGGTCATTTTACCGCTGTTATTACGTCCGCCCGACCTCTTGTTCGATGCCACTACCAACGTTTTTTCAGGAACGTTTGTGGTGATATCAGAATTGATTACGTCAACCCGGAAGCGGGTACCGGGGGTAACCGGTCTAAATCTTTTTACTGCCATCTTTTTATTTATATACCGCTATAAAAATCTATTACCTCTCCGTCTTTCAACGTAATGATCGCTTTTTTGTAAGTTGCAGCGCGGCCGCTAACGGCGCCTGCCTTAGTATTGCGGGTCTTTAGTTTTCCAACGTATTTCATAGTGTTTACGGCCTTAACAGTAACACCATACATTTGCTCAATTGCACCTTTTATCTGAACTTTGTTAGCCCGTGGATCAACATGGAAAGCATAACGGTTAAGCTTTTCTGTTAATTTGGTTATTTTTTCAGTAAGTAAGGGTTTCTTTAAAATTTCCATATTACTTAGCTAATGCTTCCTCCAAAGTTTTTAGCGCGCCTGCGGTTAATAAAAGCTTGCCAGCGTTTAACACATCATAAGTGTTTAACTGATCGGCAGTAATTACTTTCGTTTTCTTTAGGTTTCTGCTTGATAAATATACATTTTCGTTCGCAACGCCCAACACTAACAATGTTCTTACATCGGTAACATTCAAGTCTGCGGTTAACTGCACGTAGTTTTTAGTTTTGATTGAATCGAAATTGAAATCTTCCAATACTACTATGCTGTTGTCTTTTGCTTTATACGATAAAGCAGATTTACGTGCCAGCACTTTCAGTTTTTTGTTTAATTTAAAACTGTAGTCGCGTGGTTGCGGACCGAATACACGACCACCACCATTAAACAAAGGTGATTTTACGCTACCTGCACGGGCACCACCGGTACCTTTTTGCTTGTATAATTTGCGGGTTGAACCTGCTATTTCGTTACGCTGTTTTGATTTGTGCGTTCCCTGGCGTTGGTTAGCGAGGTATTGCTTTACATCAAGGTATATGGCGTGATCATTAGGTTCAATACCGAATACGGACTCAGGAAGTTGCACTGTTGCACCCGTCTCTTTTCCTGATACATTTAATATGTTAACTTCCATCTTATTTATCCACTATTACGAATGAACCCTTTGCACCAGGGATTGAACCTTTAACAACCAACAGATTTTGCTCAGCGAAAATTTTCACTATCTGTATGTTTTGTACTTTAACACGGACATTACCCATGTGGCCCGCCATACGCATGCCTTTAAATACACGTGAAGGCCATGATGACGCTCCCATTGAACCCGGCGCACGTAAACGGTTATGCTGACCGTGGGTTTGCATACCCACACCACCAAAACCATGACGCTTAACCACACCCTGGAAACCTTTACCTTTTGATGTACCCACCACGTCGACAAAGTCGCCTATTTCGAAGATATCCACTGTGATGGTATCGCCTAAGCTTTTTGGTTCCGGGAAAGTTTTAAATTCAACCAGTTTACGTTTTGGTGTAGTACCGGCTTTTTCGAAATGGCCTTTTAGAGGGCCTGTAGTATGTTTGTCCTTTTGCTCACCGTATGCAAGCTGTACAGCTTCATATCCGTCGGCCTCCACAGACCTGATCTGGGTTACCACACAAGGGCCAGCTTCGATTACAGTACAGGGAATGTTTTTCCCTGCTTCATCGAAAATGCTGGTCATTCCTACCTTTTTACCAATAATTCCTGACATTTTCTTAATTTTTTTGTACCCATCGAAGCAGTAGGGCTTCGTTCAAGGCATATTCATCCCCGTTAAGGGACGGCAAAGATAGAACTTTTACTTTAAATGTCAAATAGTTAGTAAGTTATTTTTATATAAATTTTTTTAGGGGGTCAATTGGGTGATTGAGTGGAGCTTGGATTGGCTGGCATTAGGTTCTGAAAGATTCAGAAGTAGCCGTTCGTCACAGCATATTGAGGCATAGACCAACGTAGTATGGCTCTTTACAATCCAATGTAAAAAGCATCTATGATATTTTAAATCAAAAAAATACATAAAATATTTTTTTGATTTAAAATATTTTGCACATTTGCACCGTTTTATTAAATTTAACAGATGTATAACAGACTATTTAAATGGATGCAAAACAATTAGGTAATATCTTAAAAGATATGTACGATAATGCGCCAAGAGGCGAACAGGTTACTCAAATTCACATATTTGGAATTAAATATGCAACAGAGATTCTAAAACGGCGAATAAAAATCAAAGAAATTGTGGCGGAATCTGGAATTAAGTCAACTTATGTGACAGAAGTCTCAAAGGGACTAAATCTGGCAGAATATGTTACATTGAAAGCAATTGATCGACGCTCATAAAAGGACAAAAAATGACAGATATTCGTCATCAAGCATTAGCGCTAAACTGGGCAAAAAAAGTAGACATAGCCAATCCGCGTACACTCGTTTTAGGCTCATTTAACCCTTATAATCCTCGAGGTTTGTGTCTCGATTATTACTATGGTCGGGAAACAAACTTTTTCTGGCGAACAATCGCTAATATAATCGGCCAAGACGAGGAATATTTTTTTGATAAGGGGGATGGATTAAACCGTAAAATTAGTGTGATGAATAGTAGATTTTGCTGTTTAGATGTGATCAACGAAATTGAATTTAGCTGTGAAGATGATAATTGCTTAGAAAAATATTTGCAGGAAAAAATATATAAGAAATTTTCCGATCAAAATATATGGGTGTCAAATACAGGTTTTTTAGCCGACATGATTTCATTAAAACGAACTTATAATTATTCAATAATAGACGCTATAAAGAAAAGCACATCAATAAAAAAAGTAATTCATACTATGGGGATCAATAGAATCAAAAATAAAAACCTAATTTATCCCGATGACCGACATCCTAATGAAATCAGCTTCCGAAAATTCATCGGGGAAATAATTGAAACTTGTGAACAAAAAAATATTGAATTTGTATACGATTCTCTTAGTCCGAGTGGATGGGCTGTTAACAATGGTTCAACCGATAAGGGATCTTTAAAAGAATGGTTAGAAAATCACTTGTATATTAATTAAATTTTATGAAAGCACACCCAACCCGTTTCGTGAGGCTTGCCAATAAAGAAGATTTAAATCGTATTGCGGAGCTATGGGCAATAGAGATGCGGTATTACCATACTCTTGACCCTCGCTTTTTTACTCCAACGCAACAAAATATAGATAGCTACAGACAAGAAATAGAGATGACCATTGAAGATTTATATGTTTTTGTTCTTTTAATCTCAAATGAAATTCAAGGATTTGCAACTATTAGCCAATCTGCAGACGGTATCATTAATTACAACGATATGCCATTTTGTAGAATCGGTGATTTGGTATTAAACCAAAAGTTCGGCATCGGAGTGAGAAAAAAATTTGTTCAGGAAATAATGAAATGGGCAAAAGAAAAAGGATATCAGCGTATCGATCTTTACATACATGCAAAAGATAAACTCGCACGCTCTAACTATAAAGAAATAGGCTTCGAGGAAAGCTTTCTCAACATATCATTGAATATTGAATAGCCTCGCGCGAGAATGCAGCGAAAAGGCCTAAAGAGGTGGCGTTCTCGTGCGCCGCTGACAGGTATTGCATCAGTAGCACACTCTCTTTCGCATTCTTGGCCTTTGTAGCCAACAAACCGTAAATTTTTGTGGGAATCAGGATTATCAGAATGCCCCAAGGTTATTATTACAAGATCACATTAAGCAAAGCCGCGAAGAATGGGATATGAATTTATAAATCCTTTATCCGGCTTAACAATTCCTTGTCTGTAATTGTGTCGGTATCCGACTTGTCGTATATCGAAATGAGGAAGATAGTTTCCTCAACTATTTTCAGAAAGGTAATAATCCTTGCCCCTCCCGACTTACCTTTATTCTTAGAAGATATAGCCATCCGTACCTTAAAACAATTATTCCCCAATGATTCGCCCAAATTAGGGTTTTTCATCAACGAATCTATCGTATCAGATAAGTCGCTTTTTATTGAAGAATATCTTTTTGAAAGTTTTTTTAGTTCACGTTCGAAAAGCGGGGTCGGTAAAACTTTAAAGCTCATTTAGCAATTGTTCGATTGATTTTGCTTGTACTTTACCTTCCTGATATAATTTAACCCACTTTACTGATTCCTCAAGGTCATCTAATATTTGTCTTTTTTTCGCCGCTTTGCTTTGCTTCTTATCTGCATCAGTTGCAACCACTTTCCCACCCAATTGTTCAATCAGGTCGGATATTGTTTTTTCAACTTTATCAGGAATTTCGATGGTGAGCGTTGTCATATCACAAATTTAAGCAATTATTTTTTGATGCGCATTCAAAAAATGGGGAAGTTTTAGAAAGTTTCATATTGTTTGGCCTTTTTCGCCAACAAACCATAAATTTTGTCTGAATCAGAATTAACAGAATAAAGGTTTAGAAGGTTGCCTGATGGTATTAACCCCGGTTACTTTTTTTAAGGATGGACAAATCCATTTTACTTAAAGCTTCTCTGGCTTCCTGGTTCTTTTTTACAAAGAAAGGGTCATTTGCATGGCTTCTAACTTCGTCGCTTACAATTCCCTTGCCAAGTCTTTTCTCGCCCGACTCCTTTTTCACTTCAAGATTTTTTCTTTTCGCCTGGCAGACCTACTCTTTTGAGTGTTACATTCGCTTGTTCGGCTTTTTTTACAAAAAAAGGGTCATTGGCATAACTCCTCACTTCATCACTTACGATGCCTTTACCTTTTAGTTTTTTATATTCTATTGTTTTATTAACTGCTGGCATAAAATTCTTGTTTACCGATATCAAATATACTCCATTATTTCCGTTTTATCAGAAATGCCTCATAATTTACGTTCTTTTGAAAATAATACCACTTATCTCCAATCAAGCCTTGCACTTCGAAATAAATACTGACTTCATCCAATATGCTTGAAATCCCTATTTGATATAACCTTGTTCTCGATGTTGTACTTCCTTCGGCATAAATATAACAATTACCGTAATAATTGGTAAAATCAACAACGGTGTTTGCCACTGTAGATAACACCAGGTCACGGTCGCCGTTGTTTGATATAATCATATCATTAAAACTTACTACACCATGTATTTCATCTCCAAAGCCTAAATTATAAACATTGGGAAATTCTTCCATTTTAGTAAACCTTACGATTTTTGTGATCTTTCCTTTCGGCCCT
>Ga0364867_10079_pt2 | contig 59794 bp, 32 predicted proteins | sample ExccelAu500001D4_3_FD_206915 | JGI IMG/M metagenome (GOLD analysis project Ga0364867, IMG submission 206915) | Enriched cells from Trout Bog Lake Hypolimnion, Wisconsin, USA - BchlTB.Aug13.5000.01.D4 | ecosystem: Environmental > Aquatic > Freshwater > Lake > Hypolimnion/Profundal zone | place... | reverse complement strand
CCGTGTTTATTGGTAGCCCAGGCTGACAATATGCTGACGAAGGAAAAGATCCAGGCTGCACTGGATGAAGCTTATAATAAATTCAAAGATGTTAAAGAGGGCAAGAACGCAGATTACATTAAAGAACTGGCCAGTGTTGATCCTAAAATCTTTGGGATAGCCCTGATAACCGCCGACGGACAGGTTTTCACCAAGGGCGATGTATCATCAATGGTTTCCATACAGAGCGTTTCAAAGGTTTTTACCATGGCGAAGGTAATCGAAGAACAGGGGCACCAGGCAGTTCAGGATAAGATAGGCGTGGATGCCACCGGGATGAGGTTCAACTCAATCATTGCTGTTGAACTGCAAAAAGGCAAGGAGATAAACCCCCTTGTAAATCCGGGTGCTATCGCCGCCACCAGCCTTATTAAAGGGGCCGATTCTGCTTCAAAGTGGAAAAGCATTCTCAATGTTCAGAGTGAGTTTGCAGGCAGGCCTCTGGCCCTCAATATGCCTGTTTACATCAGCGAAGCAGGAGATAACCTCCGCAACCAGGCCATAGCACATCTGCTCTTTGCCTATGGCAGAATGTATTTCGACCCTGTTCAGGCAACTGATATTTACACCAAGCAGTGTGCCATCAATGTGAATGCAAAAGATCTTGCCGTAATGGCAGCAACCCTGGCCAACGGAGGTGTTAATCCGCTTACAAAAAAGAAAGTCATTTCCCCTGAAACCGTCATGTATACACTTCCTGTCATGGCAACTGCCGGATTATATGATGATTCGGGTATCTGGTTCTTCAATTCAGGCCTTCCGGCAAAAAGCGGGGTTGGTGGCGGACTGCTGGCAGTATGCCCTGGCAAATTCGGTATTGCGGTTGTTTCCCCACCGCTGGATGAAGCAGGGAACAGTGTAAAAGCGCAACTGGTCATTAAATACGTGGTTGAAAAACTAAAAGTCAATCCATATCTTATTCAACCCAGGTAAACCATAATGAAAAGATCCTCAGTTGAAAACTTCCCGGCCAGGTCAGGGAGCAGGGGAAGCCGGGTCATGAAGTTGGTTATGCTCTATATTCTTTTTCTGAATGCATCGATCCTTTATGCACAGACCCCGGGAAACAATAAGAGTACCGACAATTCACTGTTTTATGACAGCCATTTGCACCTGACAAATTATGTGCAGAAAGGCCCGGGAATACATGAATTTTTAAAAGTGATGGGTGATAAAGTCGGGCGGTCTACCCTGTTCGGAATACCCTTGCAACAGCAATGGTCATATGCCAACACCGGGTCTTTCGCCCCATGGTATTATACCCAGACCGATGCTCCTCTTTATTACTATTCCTTCACGGACGCCTTTATTGCCATGGCCTATAAGTCCCTTACACCCGAAGAGCAAAAACGGTTTGATCCGATGATCACAGGGTTCAACCCGACAGATATGTATGCGGCTGACCATATCAGGAGGGTGTTGACCACGTTCCCCGGAGTTTTCTCTGGCATAGGGGAATTCACGATCCATAAGGAATTCGTGTCCTCCAAAATTGCAGGTGATATCGGCAGTCTTACGAATCCGGCGCTGGACAGCATATTCAGTTTTGCCGGTGAGGTTGGACTTGTCGTACTTATCCACAGTGATATTGACATGCCTTTCCCGAAACCGGGACAGGAACCATACCAGGTAATCCAGTTAAGGGACCTCTTCCTGAGGCATCCTAATACAATTGTGATCTGGGCACATTGCGGACTGGGACGGGTTGTGCAGCCAATCAGGGATATGGACGGAATACTGGAAAGAGCCTTATCCAACCCGGCCCTGAATCATGTTAACTTCGATCTCTCCTGGGACGAAGCTGCAAAATATATTGTTTCTACACCCGAATCAATTGCCGATATGGCCGGACTTATCAACCGCCATCCTGATCGCATTCTTTTCGGAACGGATGAAGTCGGTCCCACGGACCAGGCAAAATACCTGAAAGTATTCAATATGTATGTGCCCCTGCTGTCCCAGCTTACACCTGATGCCAAAGAGAAATTCCTGAAGGGTAATTATGCCCGGTTGTTTGATGGCGCAAGAGTAAAAGTTCGTGCATGGGAAAAGGCAAACGTTAAAAATTGACATGAACTCCGGTTTCATTCCTTACTACCTATGAATGCAAAATTAATGCAAATGAGATCAAACCGATGATGTCATGATGTTTACTGAATATAAAACTGCTAATCCATTTTCCTGGTTCAGAATTGTTATTCTGGGACTTTTATGCATATCTCCTTTTTTATCGGCCGCCCAGAAAAATGATACTGTCTACCTGCTGAATGGAGACAAAATAACAGGCGAGATCAAGAAATATGAGAACGGGCGGCTTAAACTGAGCACCGAAGGCATGAGTGTCATTTATATCGAATATGATAAGATAAAGACCATGCATTCGGGTAAATATTATGAGCTAGTAAAAAAGTCGGGCTTCAGCTATTACGGATCAATTGTAAAATCCGACTCAGCCGCATGCATCGGGGTTGCAATCGCCAATGATACTGTAAATGAGGCTATTCTCGACATTGTTGAAATTACAAAGATCAACAGGGTGTTCTGGAAAAAATTTTACGGGTCGGTTGACCTTGGGGCCAATTATTATAAGTCGACCAAAACCGTGCAATTATACTTTGACGGTGTTCTTAATTACCGGGGCAGGAAGGATCTGCTTACTCTTGCTATCGATCTTTTTTACAGCCAGCAGAACTTTACCGACTCTGCGGTAATCTCCGAGAAATATGATATTGGACTTCAATACAGCCATTTTTTCCAGGGAAAATTTTGGATGGGCCTTGCCACCAAGGTGCAGAAAAATACTGAGCTGGACCTCGATTACAGGTACCAGGTTGGAGTGGGTGCGGGATATGATATCGTGCACACCAATCCTATAAGGTTTTACTTCATGGGCGGAGTGCTTGCCAACAGGGAAAAGCCTACAGATTCGGTTAATGCTTCAACAAATTTTGAAGGGCTTGTGTCAATGAAATTCACCTGGATGCAGTACCGGCATCCAAAGATCAACATCTCGACTGACGTTAGTTATTACCCAAGCCTTTCGGTGCAGGGACGGCACAGGCTCGAATACAATCTTTCAACAAAATTCGAGGTGTTCAGGGATTTTTTTCTGGGACTGTCTTTCTATGACGACTTCGACAGTAAGCCATCCGGAGGCGGCCCGGCCTTAAATGACTGGAGTGTCGTTTTTACAGTGGGGTACACATTTTAAGCTGTTATGTGATCAATTTCCTGCCCACTGCTGCGGTATCCGGAACCGGGAACTGTCCGGGGTTCATATCATTCATCAATCAGAATCTGACCCCTGTTGTTAAAACAACAGATTGTAACTGGTCGCTTTTTCCGCTCAGGAAAATATAATTGCCCTCAGCGGCAAATAAATGATGGTATTCCAAACGGATATAACCTATCTTGACCGGCTTGTATTCGTAACCGACCGAAAAACCCTGGGTCATCAGCCCCCTTGTACGGTTATTATAATGATAAGGGCCGGAAAGGAAACCGTCATAATCATTAAAGAATTCATATCGTACTGATGCTGAACTTTTTCTAAAAAACATATATTTGGCCTCAACCATACCCGAAAACATAGTGGCTGTTTTGTTTGTATCCGGAGCCATCTGGCTGTTGGTCTGGGCAGCAAAATCGAATTGCCCGCATAGGTTCAGGCTGCCTGTCGGGTCATACTGCACGATCAGGTTGTTATAGATTATGTAATGGTTTGTTTTAACATCCGAAAGGGATTCATTATCCATGTAATTGTTGTAATTTATCGTGAGATTATTCAGGGGTTTGTAATAAACGAACATCAGGCCCGCAATCCTTGTATCCTTGGAATATGCAAGGGAGTAAGGGTTTCCTGCCATGATCCCGCCCCAGAACTTGCCTGAAGCGTTCCACGTCAGTTTTACCCCCAGAACGCTTCCGGGCTGGTAATATCCTCCTGTCGAAACTGTACTTAAAAAGTTCAAAACCGGCCATGATGATTCTATCCCCACAGGGTTGAGGAAATAGCCGAAATCAAGCCATAGCTTTTTCCCAAGCCTGAACCCGAAATTGGCCTGCCTGAGGTTTTTAATAAATTGTGCCTCCGGTGCTGCAAGCAGATTGGGTGCATCCCCGAACTGTATGGCCAGTTTTCCCCTGACCCATTCGGAAGTGTAACCGATTTCAATGGCGGCTACATTCATACGGATCTGGTCCTGCACGGGACAGTTGCCTGAATAAGGGACAATGTTGGATGTGTCGTCTTTGCTGTGCAGGGTCCAGTTTACATAAGCATCCACGTAAAACCCGAAAGTGAAATGTTTAAGCCTGGTAAACATCTCGTTTTTCAACTCATCCGTGACGGTGTCGACCTTATTTTGTGCCTTTGCCGGAGGGTGGCATACTGCAAGAACCAGAATGAACATGAGAATGCCTTTTTGCCATCCTGAATTTGTACTCATAGAAATGTTTTAAATCTCTCCTGTTCAATGCCCCGTGTCTTGCTGAAGAACCAGTAGCCGAGGCTTGACCTGTGTTAACTTCATTGATGTCAACTTTTTATTTCCAGCCTCCACCTAGTGCTAGGTATAGGTTCACCAGGCTTTCAAGAGAACTTAACTGGGCCTGGCTAAGCTGGATCTCGGCCTGGTAAAGCAGCCTCTGGGCATTGATCACATCCAGATAACTGGCATATCCTGCGTTGTATAACTGGTTCGACAGGTCGAATGCAGTTTGGGCAGCATTTCTGAGGTTCTTTTGCTGTACGACCATTTCACGTTCCTTGTTAACCGACAGCATTCCATCCGATACTTCACCGATAGCAGTGTAGATCGCCTTCTGGTATGTGGCAAGCATTTCCTCATTGTATGCCTGCGCTTTGCGAAGTCCTGCCCTTAGCTTTCCCCATCCGAAAATTGGTGCAACCAACCCTCCGACGGCTGAACCGATGATCCCTGCGCCAAGTGTTGAATAACCCAGGGAAGCATTGATGCTTAATGTCGGCATCATCATCCCCCTGGCGACACCTATCTGGGCATTGGCCGAAATAAGTTGCTGTTCCGCAGCTATCAGGTCGGGCCTCCTTACGATCAGGCTTGCAGGTATTCCTGTTTTCGGAATGATGGTGGTGTCAACCTGAGCAATGAGAGGAATCCCGGTTTTAACTTCGCCAGGCAGATCACCTAATAATAGTTTAACGGCATTTTCCTGTATCCCCACAGCCCTTTCCAAAGCCGGGATCTGGGTTTTAACGGTTGCAAGTTCAGCTTCAGCTTGTGCCACAACAAGACCTGATGCAGTGCCTGCGATCATTTTTGCTTTTACAAGGGAGAGAGCTTCTTCACGGATTCTCACATTATCCCTTGTTATTGACAGTTCGTCCTTGTACTCGATCAGGTTATAATATCCGAGTGCAATGCTGGTGATCAGGTTGATGTAAGTTGCCTGCCTGTATGCTTCCTGTGAAAGCATCTGGGCCCTGGCCGATTCCTTGGCACGCCTGAGTTTACCCCAGATGTCAAGTTCCCAGCTGAGTGTTCCCACAGCATACACATCATTATATTCCACAGTGCCCGAAGGCGGTTTCTGGCTGTTCTGGTATGCTGCTGCGCCATCGGCACCGATCGATGGAAAAAGCTCAGCCCTGGCGGCCTTGAACTGCGATAATGCCTGGTTTACCCTTGCATATGCAATCCTGAGGTCGAAATTCGCCCTGATACCTTTCCTGATCAGGTTCTGAAGCACGGTGTCTTTGTATAACTTTGTCCAGGAAGTGTCGGCAAAAGTAAGCGTGTCGGTCTGGTTCGAGAACCGGTACTGTTTCCCAAGGTCTGCCTGAGGCCGTTTGTAATTCGGGCCGATCTTGCAGCTGTGTATGCCCAGGAGCATCATGGCTGCAATGGCCGTTACGATATATTTTTTCAGGATCATATTGTTATGTTAGACAATTTGAATACTATTTTGACTCATGAGCGGCTTTGTCTTCTGCGGGCTTTTTATTAAACAATTTTTGCTCTAATTTCTCAAAAAGAATATACAAAGTAGGTACAACGAGAACCCCACACATGGTGGCGATAAGCATCCCCCCGAAAACTGAGGTTCCAAGGGCATTCCTGCTGTTTGCTCCCGCCCCGGTGGCTATGACCAGGGGCACAACGCCAAGGATGAATGCAAATGAAGTCATAAGGATAGGCCTGAACCTGAGTTTGGCTCCTGCAACTGTGGCTTCGAACAAGTCCATCCCCGACTCAAATTTCTGTCTCGCGAATTCCACGATGAGTATGGCATTTTTGGCGACAAGACCGATAAGCATGATAAGCCCGATCTGTGCGAAAATGTTGTTCTGCAGACCACGTGCCCACTGGAACCCGAATGCCCCGAATATACCGAATGGCATTGCAAGCAGGATGGGGAGCGGTAGAAGCCAGCTTTCATATTGTGCGCAAAGCAGAAGGTAAACGAAAATAAAGCACATGGCAAAGATCATCGGAGCCTGGCCTCCTGAAATAAGCTCCTCACGGGTCATCCCCGAGTACTCGTACCCGAACCCGTACGGCAGGGTTTTTGCCGCAACCTCTTTGATGGCTTCAATACCCTGGCCGGTGGAATATGCCGGGGAGATGTTTGCCGTCATGTCAGACGAACTGAACAGGTTGAAGCGCTTGACGATATCAGGTCCCTGCACAGGTCTTATGGTAAGCAATGTCCCGAGGGGAACCATGCCTCCCTGCTGGTTCCTCACATAGATCTTTGACAGGTCTTCGGGGTTGGCCCTGAATTTATCTTCAGCCTGGATGATGACACGGTACGATTTCCCGAACTTGTTGAAATCATTGACATAATAACTTCCGAACATCGCCTGGAGGGCACCATAAATATCGCTGACCGCTACACCCATCTTCTTGGCCTTTTCATTATCCAGGTCGATGAAGAACTGGGGAACGTCCATTCGCATGGAGGTGAAGATGGATGTGAATTCCTTGTGGTTCTTTGCTTCAGCCACGAAAGCGCCCGTAACCTGGGCAAGTTTGGCAGTGCCCGACCCGGTCTTGTCTTCGAGCTGGAACTCGAGACCCCCTGTTTTCCCGAGGCCCGGAATTGCCGGCGGGTTGAATGCGATTGCAATCCCGCCCGCAATTTTCGACATCCTCGCCTGCACGCTTGCAATGATCTGGTCGGCAGTGCGGTCCCTTTCATCCCATGGGACAAGATTGATGAATGCCATGGCATTTGTGGTGTTGACCGAGTTATCGAGAATGCTGTAACCCGGGACGATCAGGTAATATTTTATCCCCTTGGTATCTGCCAGGATCTTCTCTACCTGCTTCATCACATTGTCGGTTTGCTCAAGTGAGGCGGCTTTCGGGGTTGATGCATTGATAAAGAAATACCCCTGGTCTTCCGAAGGAATAAAACCTGTTGGAAGGGCTTTCATGATAAAAACCATCAGAAAAGTAACAACCACCAGGAATAATACCGGCGTCAGGGGTTTGTGAAGGAAATTATTTACCAGTTTCCCGTACCCGTTCACAGTCTTTTCGAATCCTGTATTAAAACCGTTAAAGAATTTCCCAACAATACCTTTTTTCTTTGTTGTCGGCCTGAGTATGATAGCGCAAAGAGCAGGGCTGAGTATCAAAGCAAGGATTGCAGAAATGAGAACTGAAGCGATCAGGGTCACTGCAAATTGACGGTACATAACCCCCGTGGTCCCACCCAGGAAAGTAGTCGGGACGAAGACCGCGCAAAGCACAAGCGTGATGGTGATGATGGCCCCTGTTATTTCTTTCATGGTCTCCTTGGCAGCTGCGAGCGGCGTTATATGCAGGTGGTCGATCTTCTCCTGGATGGCCTCCAGGACCACGATCGCATCATCGACTACGATGCCGATGGCAACAACAAGGGCAAAAAGTGTAAGAAGGTTGATTGACAAGTGGAACATGGAAAAAACCGCAAGTGCCCCTACCAGTGAGATCGGTACGGTGATTGCAGGGATCAATGTAGCCCTCCAGTCCTGGAGGAAAATAAAGACCACGATAAATACCAGCACAAAAGCTTCAAAGAGTGTTTTGAGCACTTCATCGATGGAGGCGGTGACAAATGCAGTGGTATCCAGTGCGGTCTGGTATGATATTCCTTTCGGAAATTCCCGGGCCAGCTCATTCATGGCATTGTCGCAGGCCTTTTTGACAGCTAGCGAGTTGGATCCCGGGGCCTGGTAAACTGCGATGGCAGGGGCGGTCTTGCCATTGAGCCTGGAATAAGCATCGTAGGTCTTTAACCCGAGTTCTGCCCGGCCTACATCTTTTATTTTAACAAAAGAACCGTCGGGATTTGATTTGATGATGATATTGCCGAACTCTTTTTCTTCGGTAAACCTTCCCCTGACACGGACCACATAGCTCACCTCCTGTCCGGCTGCAGCAGGATTTTTCCCGATCTGTCCCGGTGCCGACTCAAGGTTCTGGTCCCTTATGGCTTTCTCAACATCCTGGGCAGTGATGCCAAATCCGGCCATGCGTTCAGGGTTCAGCCATATCCTCATGGCATAATCGTCTCCACCGAAAAGGGATACGTCACCGACACCTTTTATACGTTTTAATACGTTGACAATATTAATGTTGCAATAATTTGCCAGGAATTTCGTGTCATAAGCGGTGTCATTTGAACTTAATGCATAAAGCAGGAGGATGGCCGGGTTCTTTTTCATGATGATGACCCCGCTCTGGTTCACCTCCTGGGGCAGAACGTTGAATGCCCTCTGGGCGCGGTTCTGCACATTCACAGTCGCCATGTCGGGATCGGTGCCGACCTCGAAGTACACGGTAATCAGGCAGGAGCCGTCATTGGCGCATTGCGACTGCATGTAGATCATATTGTCGACCCCGTTGATCTGTTCTTCCAGGGGGACTGCAGTGGTCTTCTGCACCACCTCGGCGCTTGCTCCCGGGTAATAGGCGGTTACCGTCACAGTGGGCGGAACGACATCCGGGTACTGCGATATCGGTAGGGATAACATCGACAGTATCCCGACGAGCAGGATCAGGATCGCGATGACGGAGGATAATATTGGTCGTGTGATAAAGGTCTGGAGCATTTTATTGGGATTTACGAATTACATATAAAAAAGCGAAATGGCGAAATGGTGAAATGACGAAATGAAAATTTCGCTTTCGCTTTTCGCTTTTCGCCACGTACTCTCATCATACTTATAATTATAAAATCATTCTCACAAGGATCCCGGCCCTGGAAGCGTGAGTGTGTCTTCAACCAGGATGGGCCTGATCTTCATCCCTTCCTGGAACTTCTGAAAACCTTCGAGCATGATCTTTTCACCGGGTTTAATACCTGCATGGATGACAATCTTATTTTCGAAGCTCCGGCCGGTCAGAACCGGTACCCGGTTAACTTTATTGCTGTCGCCAACCACGAAAGCAAAATATTTCCCCTGGACGATGGTTAACGCGCTTTGCGGCATGATCACCGTGCTGTCTTTTGCGCCAAGCACAAGCTGTACCTGGCAGTAGTTCCCTGGTTTAATGATATTGTCGGGGTTTGCAACCTTGGCCCTGAGTGCAATCGTTCCGGTCGAAGGGTTGATGTTCCTGTCCATGAAATCGATCTCACCGGGAATGGGATATTTCTTTTTATCGGCCAGGGTAAGGTATACCTTGATCGGGCCTTCTTTGCTGAGAAATCCTTTATGCGTTGAAACATACCTCATGATGGCGAGGTAATCGGTTTCATTCATCTGGAAGTTGACATACATGGGGTCAACCGCTGAAACTGTGGCCAGCAGGGTACTTTCTCCTCTGCCGACCAGGTTCCCCGGCCTCACCTGGACTGACCCGATATACCCGGTAATGGGTGAATCCATCGTGGTATAGGAAAGGTTAAGCTTGGACTGTTCCAGGTCAGCTTTTGAACTTGCCACTGCAGCCCTCGTCTGTTTTTCGGTAGTCACAGCCACATCGTAATCGTTCTGGCTGATGGCGTTGGTTGCGAGAAGAGGTTTTAACCTGGCCACATCGAGCTTTGCTTTTTCCCAGGCTGCAGTCTTGCTGTCAAGATCAGCTTTGGCATAATCCAGGTTGTTCTTGTATTGCTCCTGTTCAATCATGAACAACGGCTGACCCTTTTTTACGATGCTGCCTTCCTGGAATGACCAGTTCATCAGGTACCCCTCAACCCTGGCCCTGATATCAATCGTCGGGATCCCTTCAGCCTGGCCGACCATATCAAGGAAGATTGGCACTGAACTGCCTTTCAATGTCATCACCTTGAATTCCGGCGTTTCTGCAGCCGCTTTTTCTTTTGACTTGCATGATGACAATGACAGAGTTGTGATGACAACTGCAAAACAAAGCAGCCATTTAAAATATCGTTCTTTCATAGAGTGATGGATTAATTTTGTTGTTGTTCAAAAATATGAAAACTATCTAAACTCCGGCAATTCAAATTTAAAAATAGTTTTTTAATCCTGATATAAATGATAAATCTTATTTTAAAACGGAGGAATCTGAAGGATGGGGAAGAGAATCGATTTGCTTCCTCAGCACCTGAAAAAAAAAGACACTTCGGGGAAGCAATAAGGTAACCCATTTCCGAAAAACTTAGGTTTTGTAATTACCAGGCCTGATTACCTCGGAAAAAAATACGTATAACCCAAAACGATTCCAAAGGATTGTGCAAACACTCCTGACCTGACTTCGGGGTTTTGCCCCGGTGTTATTATGGCGATGGGTTCTATCGGTGTGTTCAGGCTGAATCCGTAAGAAAATCCAATGGTGATGATTTGTTTCGCGCGATGGTACGATAAACCCGTGGAAATATAATACAGGTCCCATTGTCCTGTGCCGTGGGTCATCACCCTTGAATCCTCGGTAGGGGTATATGACGAGAAATCCGTTCTTGCTCCCAGCAACAGGCTGAATGATTTACCAAGCCGCTGGTCCAGCCCAATTCCTGCATTGAGCAAGGGTTTTGATGCCGAGCTGTAATAAAGATAATGTTCAATTTTACTCTTCATCTGGCTGCTGTCCTTCAGTGTCGCAGGGTAAATCATGGGATTGGCGTCAGGCGACATGATGTAATATGAATTTATTCGCAGGAAATACTCGGCCGATAAAGCAATCCTGGTTTTTTCGGTCCTGAATTCAATCCCCAGTCCGAAAGACCAGGGATGTCTGAACGTCGCCTTTGCCGACTTGTCCTCGGCCCTGATCATGTATGGCTGCTGTCCTGCATTTTCTGCGCTGCCCGTGGAATAATAGGATTCTTCCCTCCTGGTGCTGCCGGTCCCGTATAATGAAATGGAAGGGGTTGTTACGGTCAACCCGAATCTCCAGTGTTTCAGCTCCCAGTCTATCCCCGCCTTGAACAGCGTGCCTACCGTAATATATTTCATAGTCTGGGTGTAATTTGACAGGCTCAACGTGGCATTGGTATCCTTGACCGACACTGCCCTGGAATTATTCGTGATCGAGGAAGTCTCTCCCCTGTAAGTACCGAAATTGGTGATGCCGATGCCGAGGTTTTTCAACACTTTGTAACTGACACACAGGCCAAACCACTGCTCGTTCAGCTGGCTCACATAATCGAGTTCCCCCAGGTACTGGTCACTGCCCGGTATTGTCGGAGTCCCATTATCCCTTGCATACCTTGTACTCATCAATACATTGTTGTAATTCCTCGTAAGTATTGACCAGGATAGTTTAAGCCCCGGCACTTTTATATAACTGATCATCCCGGCAAGGATCTGAGGGTAAATGCTCATCTGGGCCGAATTAAGGTTGATCCCGCTGCCCCCGCCGTCACTTAACTTGATCTTGTCGAGCCTGTATATATTCCCGTCGACCGAAAGATTCGGGAACTCAACATAGGCGAGCCCCCCCGGGTTATAAAATGCAGCGCTGTTGTCGCGAGCCCCGGCTATCATGGCCCCGCCGGTAAGGCTGCTCACCGCGCCGTACTGCTGGGACCAGTAATGGTCAACCTGGGCCTTTAACGTTGAGCATATTAACTGGAATAATGCAAAACAGAAAATGTAATATTTCATTGGCCGCGCTTTCATAACCTTTCAGAAGCGGTAATATTAATACCTTTCCTGATCATTCATGATGCTAAAGTAATCAAAGATGAACTCCGATCAATACCTGCCTTGCGGGAAACTGACCGGCAGATTACCTGAATTCTTAATTTTACGCCCAAATTTTAGCTGATGATATCTTTCCGTTGGTTCAGCCTTCCATTGCTTGTATTTCTTTTTACTTCACCATCTGTTTCACAGGACAGCTTCATTTATCTCTCAAAGGGAATCAGCAGCAGTGTTCCGTACTCCGGACAGTTCAGGCATGGAAACAGTTACAAGGACGATATCCTTGAAGAACTTGCCAAAGATCTCCTGCGCCCGCCGGTCTATGTCAAAATAACTGTTGGTTTCAGGCAGGAGATCCGGCTTCTGAAAGAAAAACCTTTATTTTATCTTGCGGATGTCAGCCTGTCGGATTTCAGGCTTTCAGGATACCTGCAATACCGGTTATTTCCCATGGATGAGGTACTGAACCCATCGGGCTTCAGGTTTGCTCTTAAGTTATCCCCGAAGCTTGATACCTCTGCATTTTCCAAGAGGGAGTTTGAAGGGAAATACCCCGAAAAGGGAAAATCCGTTGAATTCAGGGTCCCGTCATTGCAACTGGATACTGCGGTTGACACTGTGGTCGCAGGGGATTTTTCTTTTCTCTATGCGGAAGAGGACTGGAAGCGGTTCTATGCCAGGAAGAATCTTATTGATGACTATTATGCTTCGGCCGCATTGATCGACAGCCTGCGCACGGAGGCTGAAAGCTGGTCAATGACCGACGCGGCAATGCTCCCCTTCAACTACATCAGGCTGTCGGAAATGGTCAGGGTTGTAAACCTTATCAACAGCCGTGATTTCCCCGGCAGGCTCATTACCGAAGGCCATGATCCGAAACATCTCCCTTCGGGGAACCTGGCAATGTATAAACTGTCGAGGACATGCATGTTCAATCTTGCAGAAACACTTGACAAAACAGGAGCGCTGAAGGCAAATGCATCTGCCGACAGCCTTTGCAGCTACTTTGTTGAACGTCTGATGCGCTTCATCCGCCTGAGTTCACTCATGGACAACATCCACAGTAAGATTTATAAGGATTACCTGTCAACGTATTATTCACAGAATGTTTTCGAAAACGATACGGCTTTCATCCGTTCAATGCTTATCCGCATGTACCCTGATGCCCGTCCCGACACCCTGCTTTCCTATGCTTCTTCCTGTATGATGAAGGCATACCGGGGCAAAGCTTCCAGGTTGATGAGTGAGAAGAAATTCTCGGATGCGGTATTGTTGATGGAAAATGCGCACGGCATGGCAGCATCCAATCCATATCTTAAGGAACATAACGGCTGGGAAGGTATGATGTCGGAAGCAGTCAACGGAATTTATAATTCCTACGCCGGGATCGCTTCGAGCAGCCTTGACCGGGGAAATACGGAATTTGCCATGGAATACCTCAGGAAAGCTGAGGAATACCGGGGAAGATACCCTGCTTATATCAGATCCGATTCAACCTACCGCAGGGTTTACAGGGAGATTTTCATCGGGAAGCTCGATATTTGCGACAGCCTGCTAAGGGTGCATTGCTTTACCGAGGCACTTGCATGCCTGGGTAGCTGTGAATCGGCCTACAACGGGAGAGTACTGGAGATTCTCAAGCCCGATATCTCGGGAAAGATGGAAACTGCAAGGAGGGGGATCATTGCTTCTCTTACAAGCAGATGCAGGAAAGCCTTGAAGCAGGACCTGCCCGACAGCGCCCTCCTGTATTATGATAAGGCCTCGGCTGTGGCAGCAGGGCTTTCAACCCCTCCCCGGAATGTTGCTGCGCTCGATTCCCTTGCCCCGGCGCTTGCCATGTTAAAGGTAAAAAAAATCAACGCCCTTGCCCTGGCTTATCACCGTCAAAGGCAGTTTGCCAGGGCAATACTTCAGTTCGGGGAGGCCAGGAAAATTTCCGCAGTCTATTCAATCCCCTCGGATCCTCTTGCCGATTCAGTCTTCAGGCAGTCATACAAACAATGGATTCTTGACAAAATATCGGAGCAACAAAAACTCATCTGGAGCAATAAGCCTGATTCAGCGCTCAGGTTTATGAAGATGAGCGTAGAAACTGCGAAAAGCCAGGGACTGGAAAATGATCCGGAGATTATGAAAGCCCTCGATCAATACCGCCTGAAAATAAGCGGGCATGCCTGTGAAATGCTTGACGACAGCCTGATTCTCATGAACATCAGGGCCGGGAGATGTTTTGCAAATAAAAATTACAGCCGCGGGGCAGTAATCCTTGAATACTCAATTCACCTGGCCGGCCTTATGCCCACTTGCAGTCCTGATTTAAGGCCGCTGCTGGATTCCTTAAAGAAATACCGGGATGCGGCTGAATATCAGGTTAAACTAGACGAAGCCGACAAAGACATGATCGCGGGTAATTACGAAGAAGGGCTGCAGATGCTGGCTGCCAACGAGAAGTTTTATTCTAATAAACGGATAGATCACTATGGGATCCCTCTTACTTCTGTTTTTGATTACGTGATTGCGCATAACAACCCCTTCATTACTTCCCAGGCCCTGGAATACTATTATTATCACTCCGATCCGGCTGAAGCCCTGCGTTACCTGATAATCCTTCATGAACAGGGTTTGCCGGATGATAAAAACCGTTCATACCAGGAACAACTTGCCGGAGCGCTGTCGGCCAGGGATAAAAGCATTTATGGCAATACCGATCCCCGGGATATTCTAAGGCGTTATTCAGGAGCAAACTCCTGGATGAACCGGTTTAATGAAGTTTATCTGAAAGAGTGGAACAAATAGAACCCGGGTAATAAAAAAATCTGCAAACGGCAAATTGCAGAATCACAGTTACCAAATGGTAAAAAATTGTTACAACCTGCCTATTGCCTACTGCCTATTGCCAATTGCCTATTGCCTAACGATCCTTGCCCATCCGGCTTCACCGTCAGGGCCTGAGGCTTTGAGAATATAAATTCCGGGATCCAGTTTTCCCGGGCATAACAAAGCCTTGTGTGAATTTATTCCTTTCCTGGTATATACGATCCGGCCGGTAAGGTCAAAAAGCTCGATAGTACCAATCTCGGCAAGTCCTTCGATGGTGAACTGCTCACTGCTGGGATTCGGGTATACCAAAGATACCAGGTTCCCGTGTTCTGATATGCCGACGTCGCCTATAGGCGTTTTGGTGATCACCCTCACGGCGTATCCAACCGCTGAATCCCCGCTGTCGGCCCTGGGGATTACCTCGAACACCAGCCATTTGTGTATGCTGAGCGTGTCAACGGTATAGGTGATGTGGGTTGCCGTATCTATCGGTGTCAGATTAATCCCCAGCGAATCAGCGCTGCGATACCACTGGTAGGCGCTGCCTCTTTCTTTGAAACCATTGATGTCTTCGTACGTGTAACTACCCGAAAGTGCCGATTTGAAAACGTACATGCCCTGGATTGTTACATTATAAACCATAGGGGGCGTAAGTATGGCAGGATTCCAGTTATTGAACCATGAACTGTCGATGTTCCTTCCCGACAGGCTGTCGTGAAGAACATAGGTGCGGAGTGGTTTGCCCTTGAGTTCGGCGGTGTCCCAGCTGCCGTTTATACGGTATTTGAATGTAATGGGATTACTCTGGTAAAAGGCTGTGTCGATGAGTATCGTGGCATTGTATATGCTGTCCCGGTTATTGTCGTAAAGGATATCGTAAGCCCCGTTCCCGTTGAAGGAGCCTGCAACATCAACATAATCGCGCTGTCTGTTGAAATGGCCTGCCCTGGTCATGTATTTCATGTTGCAGTAGAATGTCATCGGGATCTTTGAAGGATTATAATCATTAAACCATTTCAATACATGAATAACGCTGTCGGGAGCAAGGAGAAAACGGTAGGGTTGACCTTGAAGTTCCATCTTGTTGGAATCCCCGTTTATCCTGAATTTGAATGCAGCTATGGTCCCGGGATCAATGTTGTCAAGGATCTGATAAACATAACTTGAACCAATCCGTGTAAGAGGGGATGAGCCCTGGTAATTGTTCATATTGCCCACGAGGTCGATGTAATCCGTGCCGGGATTGAAGCTGCCCTGCTGCACAAGATAGCTCATGTCGACCTGGAACCAGGTATAATTAAGGTAATCGTTATTCCACCAGCAGTAATAATAATTAAGGCCCTGCCCGATCAGTATCTGACGATCGACAGTCTCTGTAAGCGTGTTATTGATCCTGAACCTGAAGTGGTAAACAAGACCTGAATCAAGCCCGGCGGGGATCAGAAGGCTGAATTTATTATCTGCTTCAGGAACAAGCTGCAGGTCACCTATGGCTGAGGTGTCGAATACTGCATACAACCGGTCCAGGGTGGGGTCGAAAATTCCGCTTCTGATTGCTTTTGTCATGTTGACTTCCAGTGAAAGGACAAATACAGTGTCGGTGGCTGCGGCGGATTTTTCAGTGGTTAAAACAGCCAGGATCAGGATCAGGGCGGAGCAGAGGATTTTGCTGGATCTTTTCATTTAAGGTATAGCGGATTGCGTTGCAAAGATAGGAAATAAACGCTTGCAGGCCTGTTTTAGTCTGTGTGCACTGCAGAGATGTATCAGAGGATTATAAATTTACCGTCTGAAATACCTGCCGGTGTAACCAGCTTATAGAAGTACATGCCCGGAGCCCTTGTATTATCTGAATTCCAATGGAAATTATGCACCCCCGGGTTAAGTTTCCCATCAAAAACAGTTCCTGCCGGCCTCCCGCTGAAATCGTATATAAAAAGCCCTGTATAAGTTGATCTGTCAACCTTGATCTCAAAGTTCACCGGTCCGCCGGATGGGTTCGGATACGCTACGATATGCGCATCGGTTAAGGATTCCTGCCCGGGACCGTCAATTGCTGTAAAGACCGGTTTTGCCAATCGCAAGGTTGTGTACAACCTGTACTCTCCTGCTTTGAATGCAAGCGGGGCAGCCACATCCGTTACATTCAGCGAATCGCCTGAATAAAATTCATACCAGTATCCTGTTTTGGTAAAGTTGGGGATCACGTTCTGGGTCACCACATCAAAATTGCCAAGCACCACTGCATCCATACTGCTGTCGCGAAGTGTAATATTCTTCGTTGCTGCAGTTGCATTCATTGAGAAATTACTGGTCCTGAATACAGGCAGTGTATGTTTGAGATCTATCAGTGAGTGATATATATTATATAAATATTTTCTTCCCCATTGAGAATAATAGTCCCAGCGTATTGGTTTGGGGTCAAGGCGTGAGGAGGAAGTTCCGCTGGGGTAGTTGATTGAATAATCATAGCCCAGTTCTCCAAACTGCCAGATCATCTTGGGGCCGGGGATGCTCAGGAAGAAATTGGCGCAGAGCGCTCCGCGCTGCAAGGCGGTTGCACTGTCTTTGGGGTTGTATGGTGGTTTGCCGTTATTCCCTGCACTGTAATCGTTGAACATCTGCCTTTCTTCGTCATGACTTTCCATATACCACACAAGATTAGGTTTTGACCATCCCCTGTTCTTGTACGATCCCCACGAAAGATCTGAGACCCCCCCGCTCGTCCATCCGCCGGAGGCGCTGTTATAATTGGAATTACCATTACCCCAGGGCATCATACCTGCATTGACCAGCATAGTTTCTTCACTGTTGTCTGCGAAATGTTCCAGGATCACATAGGCATTGGGATTCACGTTCCAGATGGTATCGGCATACGTGTTCAGGATGCTCACCCTGTCAGGATCGTACTGCGCCCAAAGAGTCAGATTGTCGGGATATGAATTTACCTGGGTGAATCCTTTCGACATGTCGAAACGGTAACCATCGGCATGGTATTCGGCCAGCCAGTATTTTACCAGGCGCAGCATGTAGGATCTCGTGTCGGGGCTGTCGTGGTTGAAATCGCAGCCTACATTATAAGGATGTTTGGGGATGGGGTTGAACCAGGGGCTGTTTGCGGCAGGCCGCTGGTTGGGAGCGTCCCAGTAAAGCATCGCCAGGGGGGAGGATCCGAAATGATGATTGCAGACAATGTCGAATATCACTGCAATGCCTTTGGAATGGGCTGCTTCCACAAACTGCTTCAGGGTGTTCTTCGGGCCGTAATATTTATCGGGGGCGAAGGAATAATTCGGGTTGTATCCCCAGCTGCTGTTGCCTTCGAACTCCATCACGGGCATCAGTTCGATGGCATTGACCCCCAGATTTTTAAGATAATTCAGAGTGTCTATCAGCGAAAGATAGGTATGCTGGCTGGTGAAATCCCGGACCAGGAGTTCATAGATAACCAGGTCGGTTACGGCAGGTGGAGTGAAAGCTGAAGACGACCAGGGATAAGGGGTTTGGCCTGTCTGCAAAACGCTGGCAATGCCGGTGGTTTTATCGCTGGGATAGGGGATAAGACCAGGATAAGTCGCAGGATCGATATACTGATCGTTGGGATCGCTTACCTTGTCGCAGTAAGGATCCCCGATCTTTATGCTTCCATCGACCAGGTATTGGAAAATGTATTCCTTACGGGGGATGAGATTGCCGATCGTTACCCAAAACGTGGTACCATCGGGCGTTTTATTCATGTAATGCAGGGAGTCAAGGCCCCAGTCACTGAAATCCCCGGTTGCAAAACAGGAGGTTTTCCCGGGGGCGTAAAGGCAAAGGGTTACGGTGGCCGAATCGGTGTAATTGATGCCGGCTTTGATCCCTGCCGGCAGAGCGGCAATGGTTGGAGAAGGTATCACGGTATAACAAAAGGAATCTGCTGCAGATGCCGTGTCGTTCTTTGCAAGGATCCTTACCCATTGTTTCACCCAGTTATGCCCGAAATTGTTTGCGATCAACGTATCTGTGACCATTTGCCCTGCAATGGTTTTAATCAGGTTGCCGTTAAGAAAGATCTTCATGGTATCGGCCAGCGGACTGGTTGCATTCACGGCAATAGTGTCAAGAGCTTTCAGGAAAAGGTTCCTGTTCTGAGGGAGGTTGATCTTGACGCTTGTTACTGTAGGATATACATTGGTGAAAATATCGCTTCCATCTGCTTCCCTGCCTGATTTTGAGCCATCGGAGTTTCTGAATACAAAAGCCATTTTCTCGATAATTTCACCGGCCGGCACTCCGTAAAACGCCCTGATGCTCGGAAGCATCTTAATGCTGTAAAGATTGTTCCCCAGCGGGGTCATCAAAGCCTTGGGAATATTCTGGTTCCAGGCGGCAAGGACATATTTCCAGTCTGAAGACGAAGTGCTCAGATTTGTGATCACGCCCGTATGAGCGTAAATGGGAGGGGCGACGTTCTTAAGCCCTGCGTCCCCCTGGGTGGCATCGAAAATGACAGTGCATGAATCGAGGTCTGTGGGGTAGACCGGTACGGTGACCACGACCTGGGCTTTGACTGAGCCGCAGGATAAGGCGATGGTGAACAGGATGCTGCAAAAAATATTAATGCTTTTCATGGCTTTGTTTTGATTTTACAAAGATACGAAAAAGGAAGGCGGAGCGGTGGATTCCGGTTCCGGCATACTGTAATTATTGTTATGTTTGTTTTTTATTGTTATTTGTTTAACAATCAGTAATTTAGATTTTTTTTAAAAAAAAATGAATAAAAATTTGCTGATTGTAAATGATTTTTTATTAATTCTGCAGTATAAAGCTATCCATATAATCACTGTTAAAATACAAAAGGTATTATCATTGAAGAAACAATTAACTGATTACTAACAATTTAAAATTAACTCTATGAAGAAACGTGTACTTTGGTTGCGTTACCTGATCATTTTCTTCGCCATGGCAACGGCATCGCTGACCCATGCCCAGGAGATTACGGTTTCAGGTAAAGTGACGGATGCGACAGATGGAAGTTTACTCCCGGGGGTAACCATCGTTGTTAAAAGCACAACAACGGGAACAGTTACAGATGCCGACGGAAAATACTCCATCAAGGTAAAGAAAGATGCCGTGCTTGTTTTTTCCTATGTTGGCTACATGTCACAGGAAATCACAGTCACAGACCAGAAGACAGTTGATGTTGCCCTGGCCTTCAGCACTCAGAAACTTAACGAGGTCGTTGTGATCGGTTATGGTACTGTGAAGAAACAGGATGCCACCGGCGCTGTCACGGCCATCGACAGTAAGGATTTTAACCAGGGGGCCATTTCATCCCCTCAGCAGCAGATCATCGGAAAGATCGCCGGAGTGCAGGTCACTACCACCGGCGGGGCTCCCGGCGGGGATGCTGTAATCCGCATCAGGGGAGGTTCTTCGATCAATGCCTCCAATGATCCTCTGGTGATCATCGACGGGGTAGCTATGGATAACGCCGCCACTTCAGGAGCCCGCAGTACTTTGGGCATGCTTAATCCTGATGATATTGAAACCTATACTGTGTTAAAAGATGCTTCCGCCACTGCAATCTATGGATCAAGGGCATCGAACGGTGTTATCATCATCACAACCAAAAAAGGGGTTTCCGGTGCTAAGAAAATCAGCCTGGAATATACAGGGAATATATCACTTTCAACAGTTCCCAAGATGATCAGTGTATATAATGGTGATGATTTCCGCGCCCTGGTTTTAAAGAGATATCCGAACAACCCGGCCGTTGACACCCTTCTGGGAACAGCAAATACAAACTGGCAGAAGGAAATCTACAGATCGGCCGTAGGTACCGACCATAACCTTGCACTAACAGGCGCCATCAGCACTATGCCATACCGTCTCTCCCTGGGTTACACTTATCAGGACGGTACGTTGCTGAAAGACAATATGGACCGTACCACGATAGGGCTGACGCTGAACCCCACGTTCTTCAAAAATTATCTGAAAATCAATGTGAATGCAAAGTACATGAATGAGAACAACCAGTTTGCTGACCAGTCAGCCATCGGTGATGCCATCTCATTTGACCCGACCAAACCTGTTACGGCAGGCGGAGTCTACGGACTGTACAATTATTATTGGGCATGGTTGCAGCCGAACACCCTTCCTGTCACTACAGCAACCAACAACCCTGTGGCCAAGCTCAATGAAACCCAAAACACTTCCATAGTGAACAGGTTCCTCGGGAATATCCAGTTCGATTATAAACTGCATTTCTTCCCCGATATGAGAGTCAACCTGAATCTCGGTATGGATTATTCAAAGAGCAAAGGTGAAGATTATGTTCCCACCTATGCAACCTGGGACTATTTCAACGGTGGCATTGACAACACCTACGACCAGAAAAAACAGAACACCCTTCTCGATTTTTACCTGAATTATGTCAAGGATGTGAAAAGTATCCACAGCAAGTTCGATGCAATGGCCGGGTATTCATGGCAGCATTTCTATGTAGATGCACACAGCTATAACAATAATGTAAATCACGACAGTGCGAAATATAGCTATTATCCTGTCAAGCAGGAGATTTACCTGATCTCATTCTATGGTCGTCTGAATTATTCATTATACAACAGGTATCTTCTTACCGCCACCCTGCGTGATGACGGTTCCTCAAGGTTTTCAAGCAGCAACCGCTGGGGATTGTTCCCCTCGGTTGCCCTCGGATGGAAAATCAACGACGAAAAGTTCCTCAGGGATTCAAAGGTGATCTCACAGCTTAAGCTCAGGCTGGGTTGGGGAGAAACCGGTCAGCAGGATATTTCGAGCAACTGGTATCCCTATATTCCTATATACCAGCTCAGTGACGGGCACACCCAGTATCAGTTCGGAAATAGCTGGTACTATACACTTCGCCCGAACTCATACGACCCCAATATCAAATGGGAGACCACAGCAACCTCAAACGTAGGTATTGATATCGGTTTCCTGAAGGACAGGATCACTGCATCGGCTGATTATTTTTATAAGAACACCACCAATATGATCAACTACATCCCGGTGCCGGCCGGTACAAACCTGTCAAACTATGTATGGACGAATGTAGGCAGCATGAATAACAGGGGGTTTGAATTCACAGTAGACGCTAAACCCATTGTAACCAAGGACTGGGTTTGGGATATCGGCGCTAATGCCACGACATACAAGAATAAAGTCACCAAGCTGAATATCTCCGATGACCCGAATTATCCTGGTGTCATGGTTGGCGCTATCAGCGGTGGTGTAGGTAATACAGTACAGATAGACAAGGTTGACTATCCTGTCAATTCATTTTACGTTTACCAGCAGGTGTACGATAAAAACGGTCAACCCATCGAAGGCCTTTATGTTGACAGGAACCACGACGGCAAGATCACCGATGCCGACCGGTATTGCTACAAGAGCCCGAACCCGACTGTTACCTTCGGGATCAATACCAGGCTGAGTTATAAGAAATGGACACTTGCTGCCAGCGGCCATGCCGATGTGGGCAATTACATGTATAATAACGTTGAGGCCAACCAGGGGGTTTATGCCAACATTTACAGGGGCAACGGTCCGTGGCTTGGTAACCTTACAACAAATGTGACCAACACGGGATTCTACAATAACCAGTACCTTTCTGATTATTATGTGCAGAATGCTTCGTTCTTCAAACTGGATTATCTGTCGCTGGCTTATAATTTCGGAAACCTCGTAAAGAATACATTGAACCTGCGTCTTTCGTTCACAGTGAACAATGTTTTCACAATTACCAATTACAAGGGGCTTGACCCGGAAGTCAACCTTGGTTCAACCTCAGGTATTGACAACAATATGTATCCCAGATCCAGGGTGTATACATTAGGTGTTAATCTTATATTGTAACGTTAAAAACTTTAGAGATGAAACGAATAATCAAAATAACATTTTATGCAACGGCATTAATGCTGTTCATAGCCTCCTGCACCAAGGATTTGAATACCACACCTATCAATCCTACTTTGTATACTCCCGACAATGCCTATATTTCAGCAGCCGGGTACAAGCAGGTACTGGCAAAATGCTATGCCGGCCTTTCCGTGACAGGCCAGCAGGGACCTGCCGGAAATCCCGATATCAGCGGGATTGACGAAGGGTTCGGCGAATACATCAGAATGTACTGGTATCACCAGGAGTTGACTACCGACGAGGCAGTTATATCGTGGAACGACCAGACAGTAAAGAACTTCCATTCCCAGAACTGGGGTTCGGGCGACGTGTTTATCGCTGCTATGTATTACAGGATATTCTACCAGATAAGCCTGTGCAATGAATTCATCAGGGAATCGGCCGACAGTAAGCTGGATTCCCGCGGGATCACTGGCCAGGACAAGATCAACTGTCAGAGTTACCGTGCTGAAGCCCGCTTCCTGCGCGCCCTCAGTTACTGGCATGCTCTGGACATGTTCGGCAGTGTTCCTTTCGTCACCGAGAACGATGCTCCGGGTAAATTCTTCCCGACACAGATCAGCCGTACCGACCTGTTCAGTTACATTGAATCGGAACTCAAAGCTATTGAGCCACTGATAACCAATGCCAGGGCAAATGAATATGGCCGGGCCGACAAAGGTTGTGTGTGGATGCTTCTTGCAAAACTATACCTGAATGCCGAAGTGTATACAGGCACCGCCAGGTATACCGACTGCATTACGTATTGCAACAACCTGATTAATGCAGGGTACACACTGGAACCCAAGTATGCCAATCTTTTCCTCGCAGACAACGGTGGCAACAATGAAATCATTTTCCCTGTTGAATTTGATGGTATACGTACTCAGACCTGGGGAGGAACCACGTTTATTATCTGCGCCGCAGTCGGTGGCAGCATGAAACCGGTTGATTTCGGTATCGGTGGCGGATGGGGCGGAACTCGCACCACAAAACCCATCGTTCAGCTTTTCTATCCGAACCTGACCAACGGGCTCTGGCACTCGGTAACACCGCCTAAGAGAACGAACTCTTACCCTGTACTTAATTGCCCGGGGTCATACCAGGGATGGAATCCAGCCGACCCGGTTAACGTGGTAGCTTCAGTAGGCAGCAACAGTCAGTATGAAGGCTATTTGAACTTCACGACAGCCGGCACACAATTCAAATTTGCTCTTGGTTCGTGGAATGATAACTGGGGGGACGACGGAACACTCACCGGAAAACTTAAACATGGTGGAGATAACTTCAATGTTGCTGATGCCGGTTATTATAAAATCAATTGCGATACCACTGCAATGACCTATTCAATTATTAAAACTACCTGGGCTTGTATCGGAGACGCCACACCGGGTGGTTGGAGTGCCGATTCTCCGATGGTTTATGATACTACAACAAAAACATGGACCGTCACTCTCGACCTTACCGCCGGAGGGCTGAAATTCCGCGCAAACGGAGCCTGGGATATTAACTATGGTGATGCCACGCCTGTTAACGGGACCCTTGTAGCCGGAGGCGCCAACATCAGCATTCCTGCAGCCGGAACCTATTCGATCACCATGAAGCTCGGAGAACCCGACTACACCTACACTATTGTGATGCATGCATATGATCACAGGGCTATGTTCTGGTCCGACGGACAGTCCCTTGATATTAACGACGTTGGCACTTTTACCGATGGTTATGGCATAACGAAATGGAAAAATGTCACAAGCACCGGGGCTGCAGGTTCCAATCCAACATATTGCGATACAGACTTCCCCATGTTCAGGCTTGCCGATGTTTACCTTATGTATGCCGAAGCAGTCCTCAGGGGCGGCGGTGGCGGCAGTTCCTCACAGGCGCTAGGCTATGTGAATGCACTTCGTGAGAGGGCATATGGAGACCAGGAGGGTGATATCACTGCAGACCAGCTCACGCTGCCTTTTATCCTCGACGAAAGAGGCCGTGAATTGTATTGGGAATGCCAGCGCAGGACCGACCTCATCCGCTTCAATGAATTCAGCCAGAGCACTTACCTGTGGCCCTGGAAGGGCGGTTCCAAGAACGGGATTTCGGTGCCTTCATTCTACAACATTTTCCCGATACCCTCGGCAGATGTATCAGCCAATCCCAACCTTCATCAAAACCCAGGATATTAATAAGTTTAAAACCCAGATACTATGAAAAAAATATCAATATTAATCCTGGCTCTTGGTCTGATTGCGATGTTCGCCTGTAAAAAGGATGAGACCAAGGCCCAGCTCAGTGCCTCCCCGAATGCCTCGGTTTTGACTGTTCCGGGAGGGTCGCAGATGGTTCTCCTTAAATCCGATTCTGCGGTGGCGCTCACTTATAACTGGACCGCCGCCGACTTTGGTCAAACGTTGGTTACGACCTATACTGTTGAAATGGACCTGGCAGGCCACAACTTTTCCAATCCGATCCCTGTTGTTTTGGTAAGCAATGTCCTCACTGGTTCTATCAATACATATGACCTCAATCAAAAGGTGCTCCCATATGAATATGATCCGAAGAACCCTGTTCCGGTGAACGTGGAATTCAGGGTTTCGGCCATTGTCAATGCAAATGTACCTGCTCTGTATTCGGCAGTTATAGCCCAGACGATCACACCCTACTACGTGAAAATAGTTTATCCTATACTATTCGTTCCCGGAAATTACCAGGGATGGAACCCTGCAGATTCTAACACTGTAGTGACTTCACTCACGTCGAACGGTAAGTATGAAGGCTATATCTGGTTCGGTATCGATGCCTGCCTGTTCAAGTACACCCAGGGTCCGAGCTGGACCACCAACTGGGGAGACAATGCAGGTAACGGAACCCTCCAGCTGAACGGCTCCAACATTGTGGCCGGTTCCAGGGGATACTATAAACTGGATGTGAACCTGCCCGCCCTTACCCATACATTCCTACTTACAACATGGACACTGATCGGCGATGCAGCCAGCGGCTGGAGCACCGACATTCCCATGGCCTATGACACAGTTGCAAAAACATGGTCGGTGACTCTTAACCTGTCTGCAGCCGGGCTTAAATTCCGGGCAAATGGTACCTGGGATCTGAACTATGGAGACGACGGAACCAACACGGGTAAGCTCCTGTTAGGCAGTGCGAATAATATTACTGTACCCTCAGCAGGGAATTATACGGTAACCATGAACCTGAGCCAACCCATTTACAAATACATCCTGAAGAAGAACTAGGATTGATTTCCAACATAAAAAAGAGGCTGAACCTGCTGGTTCAGCCTCTTTTTTTATGTGCAGCCGGACTTCCTGCCATGTTATTTCATGTGGTTAGTCCGGAGGATCGTTCAATGCCTATTTCATAAGAAATTCAAGTGGGATGTAAAGTCGTTTTGCCCATGACTTCTCTGAATGATTCTCACCGGGGAATTCCTTGCTCATCCAGTTCTTTTTGTTATATCCCTTATCTCTCATGATTGCATCGGCCCGGAGCTGGTAAGGCTGGTAAAGGCTGTCGAGGGTCTGGTCCCCGTGGTCAAAATAGATCTTATGAGTGGAAGGATCGGGTAGGTGGGACTTAAGGTAATTCATAAAGGCGTCGGGGATAGGGTTGTTCTTTGTCTCGAAGACCCCGGGCCAATGAGTTGAGATGCAGGCTGCACCCCCGAAAACCTCCGGGTATTCACAGATGGCATACATGCTGATCAACCCGCCCATGCTTGACCCTGCAATAAAGGTGTTGCCCCGGTCCCTGTAGGTCGAAAAAGAGCTGTCGATGAAAGGCTTCAGTTCCTTCACAAGGAACTGAAGGTACTGATCTGACCGGACCCTGGCTGTCAGGGCTGCAATTTTTCCGTCCTTTCCTGATGAATAAATTGAATCCTGCTTTGCCTGGCTCAGTGATTCGAAGGGTTTCTGGGGAAAATATTCCGGATGTCTCAGCGACCCACCGTTGTATATTCCAACGACAATGCATGCCCTTATTTTTTTCTCCCTGATCAGTTTACCCGCTGTTTCATCCACGCACCATTCCTGGTGGTTCCAGGTTACGGTGCTGTCAAACAGCATCTGGCCATCGTGCATGTAAAGCACGGCATACTTCTTTTTAGTGGAATATCCATCAGGGAGCCAGACATCCACATTCCTGGCCGCCACATATTTTGAATTGAAATTTTCGATCCTCTGAACCCTGCCCGATGCAACCTTCACCTGCTGGGAAAACATGACACTGCTGCATGAGCAGAATACAAGACAAAGAACAAACTTTCTCATGGTTAAATATTTTGAAAATAACAGACTGAGTTCAGGGCGTTGTTTTCAGGATCATTGCTGTGAATGATGGAAGGGTGACACGGTTACCCGTCACTGTTTTACCTTCGAGGAGGTTAATGCCTTTTATTTTTGACGTCAGGGTAAAGGACTGGGGTGAATCACCTGCGTTAATGAGCACAATAATCCCGGCTTTTTCATCATACCTCCGGTATGCAAGCTTCCTGCCTTCAGCCTCCAGGAATTCGAACTTCCCGCTGATTAATGCCGGGTTCGAAGCCCTGATATGTGCCAGCTTTTTATAGAAATCGAACTGTTCCTGGTTGAAACCGACAGGGTCATAGGTTTTCGCTCCCGGCTGGAAATTGTTCCTGTATTCAGGGTCAAACATGTATTCTTTCCACCAAAGGGGTTTGCGGCAGTCGGGGTCGTCGCCTCCCCACATTCCCATTTCTTCACCGTTCCAGATCTGTGGCGCGCCCACGGTTGTGAAAAGCCATACGAGGTAAAGCCTCAGCCTGGCATAAGTCTCTGCATCGGGCTTGCCGGTAAGATACGAGGAGTCGTCGCGGGGGAGTGCATGGAACTTATATTTATTTGGATTATAAAAATCGGTCAGAAGCCGGGGAGCGTCATGGGTTGAGGATACATTCATCATGGCGTACAGGTTTTCAGGCCTCAGCCTCTTCCACTCGAATTCTATGCTGTCGCGGAACTGCCTTGCATCAAGCTGAAAATTGCTCTTAGCAAAAAAGTAACGGGCCGGACGATAAGCCTGGTAGAACATCACGGCATCGAACACATCACCTTTGGTGTAAGGCGCAGGGTCCATGAGGTTGTCGGGCCATTTCTCCCACCAGATCTCCCCAACGAGATAGGCTTCCGGCTGTATGGATCTTACAAACTTTCTCCAGTCGCGCCAGAAAACAAGCCCGATCTGATCAGCCACATCCAGCCTGAACCCGTCGATTCCTTTGGTATTGTCGCCGTTTGGCGCAAGCCAGCGTTTGGTAACTGCGAAGATATGCTGTTTTGCCGCGGGGTTTATATCTCCCTCGTAGGGATGACCGTTCTCCCTTTTTGTGGTAACATTCACCTTCCTGATCTCGGGAAGGCTTTCTATGCCTACCCAGCCGCGGTATCTGAATTCATTCTCAGGGGTGGCAAGGTCATCGAAAGATATAATTTCGTACCAGTCCCTGTATGCCGAGGCTGACTGTTTCTTCAGGATGTCCTGCCAGGCCCAGAACATAACCCCGGTATGGTTCCACGAATAGTCCATGATCACCCGTATCCCCCTTTTATGGGCCTCATCAATAAGTTTCAGAAATAATTTGTCGGCGGACGTCCATTTCCAGGTCGCCGGCTCGGCGGGTTTTTCAAGGGCCATCAGTCTTTTGTCGCCCTCCGGATCGGGACCGAAGTTGACGTCAATATGGTGATAATACCTTGCATCGTACTTGTGCAGGGAAGGCGCATCGTTGACAGGATTGATGAAAATGGCATTGATCCCCAGGTCCTTAAGGTAATCGAGTTTGTCGAGCACTCCCTGCAGGTCCCCGCCAAACCTCCTGTACTGCAGGTTGTCCATGAAAGGATTGCCGGTTGCCTTAGCCCAGTCTTCCTGTTCATACCAGTTATGTGTCCATGGGGTCACCGACCAACCCGGGGGAGGGATCTGCTTAAGAGGCGGAATGCTGATGTCATCAGCCTTAGGATCATTGTGTTTGTCACCGTTATTGAACCTCTCAATAAAAATCTGGTACCATATTGCTGATTTTGCCCATGAAGGCGGCTGGTCAGGGGCTGTTTTACTCCCTTGGGCGAACACTGCTGACTGTACAATAACCAGCAGTATGATCAGAATGTGTTTCATATTCTTTATTCTGTGGATTTCTGTTTGAAGGTCACCTGGCGGAGGATCGTTTGCCCTACCGGAAAAAGCAGTACAGTTTCATTTTTCTCACTTGTACGATTGTACATCGACGTTATAAATTCCAGCCTGTCAATCCTTTTCTGTATCACTTTTTGGTTGGCAAATTCTAACGTGTTGAATGATAATGGCTTGTAATGCATGTCGCGGAATCCCTGCAGCGGATAGGTCTTTGTTTGCTGTCCTATGCTCTCGATCCGGCGTGCCAGGACCAGGGCTCCGTAAGTAAAATAATAATCCCCCTTATTATCCTGCCTTGTCTTTACTTCAGGATAAAAGGTGAGGGTTACATCCTGCTCATCTTTCCATTGTTTATGAATGATAATATATCCCTTGTCCTCGGTGTAAACTTCGCTCACTCTGATCTTATCTGCCCAGGCAGGTTTCCTGATCTTCAGGTCGAATTCAGTGTCGAATGTCGTCACCATGAAAACAATGGTGTTTTCATACGGGTATGCAGTTTTTTCTTCAATCTTTACCTGCTTTCCTTTGAATTCAGTTTCCACTTCGCTCGGACCCAGCAAGGCAGCGATAATTCCCTGCTCATCCTTCATCCACATATTCTGAACATAATAAGGAGCAATACGTCCGGCATTGGGAACGCAGCAAACGGCCACATCCTGGTGCACGGGTGAATACTTGTACCTGGTCTGTGTTTTCACAGTGGTGTCGCCGTTCAGCCCGCCAAGCATTGAACAGGAATTGTCGGTCTTCAGGTATGCAATTGAACTTTCAACAGGGTTTCTCGCCCCCTGGGCTGCATTGAAGAATATCTTCTCGGCCAGGTCCCCGAAACCGGCATCTCCCGTTTTTGCCAGGAGGTCGGTAAAGGAGTTCATGAGCTCATGGATGGAACAGTATTCATAACCATGGTTTGTGGCATCGGCTGCATGCCCCGCAATCCACTCATCTCCCGAAGGCCCGCCCGAAGGATTTATTTCAGGAATGATCTTTTTAATAAAATTCTGTAAGGCTTTTTTCAGCTCCGGGCTCCCGGAGGCATAACAGGCTGCGGCAACCGCACGCAGGTGCTCATAAGTGTGAACCCCATGTCCTTTCAGTGAAAGTAAAGTGTCGGCAAGCTTACTGTACTGCGCATCCTCGTTCAGGACCTGTTCCGAGAAGTCCTTATACAAAAATATGCAGTAATCCCTGTACTCTGTCTTACCCGTGATCCTCCACAGTTCCTCGAGCACATCGGTGAACACCAGGCCATGGGTAAGTCCTCCCGCGTCGGGATTGACTGAATGAAAAGGATGGGAAGCATTTACAGGATAGTTTTTCATGACATTCCGCACCGCTGCTTCAATGTCTTTGAGCACGGTAAAATTCCTGACGAACTCATACCATGCAAGCAGCCCCCTGAGCGCAGTCGTTTTAGCCCAGAGCTCCCCGTTCTCATTATCAAAACTATATCTCAGGTCTTTGTCGTAAATCCCGAGGTATCCATCAGGTTCCTGCTTCATAAGCATTCCCTGCACATAATCTTTGGCTTTTAACAGATGATCCTGGTCCCCAGTAAGAATGGCGGAACGTATATAACCATCGCGCCAGTTGCTCTGGGTTTCGCTGTTCCACCATAAAAACTGTGCCTGCAGTTCCCCGTTCCCGGTAATGGCTCCTACATCCTTTGTCTTGTCATTCCTGCTCAGCCTGTTTTTCCCGTAAATATCGTCCTTCAGGATTAGATCAGGGACCAGGGAATCGAGATGTCCGGTAAAACCATCCAGGTTTGACTGGATCTGGTCTTTGATCCAGCCTGTAGGGAGAACTTCAAAAACAGGCAGGGGGCTGAAGGTCTCAGGAATACCGCCGGTTTTCCTGAAGACGTTGCTCTCCTGGGCTTGGCAGGTTCCGGTTTCCATCAGGAAAAATAATGAAAACAGGTAAAGATAAATTATCAGGGTTTTCATATAAGATCATCGGTCATAGGTAAGGGGTCAATGAAGCCGGTTAAATTTTCTGGTACACCAGGTACTCCCAGGCTTCAAGCTTCATATCGGAGCCTTTGCCGGTAACAGGTTTCTTCTTTCCGAACACGGGGACCCATTTTTCATCGGGCAGGCCGTTGGGAAATCTGACGATGCAGGGTTTGGAAGAAAGATTAAGGATGACCAGGATCTTATTCCCGTCTTTTTCCCTTGAAAAGGAGTAGACTGATTTTTCCTGGTCGTTTTTCACTTTTACAAGTGGTCCGCCGGCATCACCGCTTTGAAGCGCCTTATTTGATTTCTTCAGGCTGCAAAGGGTTGCGTAGAAACCTTCAAACGGATATTTTCCCCAGTTCACGGTATCCTTGTCGAAAAATCTCAGGCTTTTGTTCATGGCCGATTCCTGGCCCGTGTAAATGAGAGGGATTCCCGGAAATGTAAAGAATAATACGGCAAATGTTTGAGCACCGGGCCCAAGCCGCTTGTACTCCGTCCCGTTCCAGGAATTCTCGTCATGATTCGTAGTAAACCTCATCCTGTATGCATCAGCCGGGAACTTTTTTAATTCTGCCGCATAATTTGAATCGATCATATCGGCAGTCTTTTTCCCGGCAGCTATATCATTACCCAGTTTGTACAGCTCCCATGAGTAAGTTGCATCAAATGCAGTGTCATGCATTTCGGGCGATTCCCATTCAGCAAGCGTAAAGATGGGTTTAATTTTTCTGACCTCAGGCATGGCCTGGTTCCAGAAATTCACAGGCAGCATACCTGCCACATCGCAGCGGTAACCGTCAATGCCGGCTTCCTTTACCCAGTAACACAAGGCATCGGTCATATACTTCCTCAACCCGGGCTTTGAATAGTCAAGGCCTGCAACATCAGTCCAGTCAGGAACCGGGGGGATGATCTTCCCGGTAGAATCTTTCTTGTACCATTCGGGATGCTCTGTTATAAGCTTGTTGTCCCAGGCGGTATGGTTGGCAACCCAGTCGATGATGACGTACATCCCGAGCTCATGAGCCTTGCTCACCAGTTCCTTCAGGTCGGCCAGTGTCCCGAATTCAGGGTTCACGGCAAGATAATCTTTTACTGCATAATAACTTCCCAGGCTTCCTTTACGGTTCTTAACGCCGATAGGATTTACAGGCATCAGCCAGAGTATGTCGACTCCCATCTTTTTAAGCCTGGGAAGATGCTGCTGAAAGGCCCTGAAGGTACCTTCGGGTGTGTATTGCCTTACATTGACTTCATAGATGGTTGCATTACGGGTCCATTGATTGTGAACCAGCCTTCCACCTTCTGATTTTGTTTCTGTTTTCGGTTTGCATGAGCTCATGACCACCAGAATTGCTGCAATGAAGATCAGTGTCTTTTTCATAATTTCCTAATTACTTAAAATTTCAAATGAATTTCCATCCAGGTTAACGATAGCTTTTCCTTGGACAACATTGACTGTGCTGCCGAAATTTGAATTAAATACCGATTTGACGTACCTGTCGGGGATGTCAAATTCGATCTTCTTCGGATTGCGGTCTTTGTTGAAGACCACGATTACGGCCTTGTCAAAATAAGATCTCATGAAAATGAAGACTTTATCGCTTGCTTTTAGCGTCGTGAAATCTCCGTAAATCAGCGGCATACTCGAATGTCGCAGGTTTGCAAGCTTTGACGTTACCGCCAGGTTGTGCTTTTCATGGTTATTCAGGCTGTCGAATTTCATCATTCTCCTGTTATCCGGGTCGCCTGCGCCGGGCATTCCGTATTCATCTCCGTAATAAATCACGGGTATCCCGGGAATGCTCATGTTGAAAGCCATAAGAGAAGCCAGTTTACGGTATCCCACGGTATCCTTTACTTCGATATCCCTTTTCCATCCTGCTTCATGTTCATCTTCGCCGGAGGTAATGGCTCCGCTTGCGAAAGAAATGAAGCGCGACATATCCTGGTTACCGGTGATATTACCCATGAGGTTATGCTCGCCGAAATAACTGAAGGATTGCTGGATCGCATAATTCAGGTCGCGGAAGGATGTATAGTCATAAGCAAAGGAATTTTTGGCATCCCAGTAAAGATTGAATTCAAACTGGGCATCAAGCATCCCCGGGTTGATATAGCTTTTAATGAGTTCACGGCTTCCGAAAGTCTCGCCGATCTGGTAAATTTTCCTGTTCTGGGGAATAGCTACCTGCTGGTTGAGTTTTTTAGTGAGAGCACGCCAGTACATCTCAGGCACATGCTTAGCCGCATCATGCCTGAACCCGTCAATATCATATTCCCTGATCCAGAATGCAGCAGAATCTGAGACCATCTCTGTCACTTCCGGTTTGGTCAGGTCAAAAGTCGGCAGGAAAATATCGAACCAGGTAGTAAGACGCTGCTCGTCAAACAGCCTGATGTTCTTTCTTCCTCCCGGCAGGTCCAGCTTGGTGATCCAGTCGGGATGCGCTTTGAATACAGGATATTCCTGGTGGGCATGATGTGATACGAAATCCAGTACAATGTTCAGTCCCTGTTTGTGTGCATCATTGACCAGTTTGTGCAGTTCCTGGGTGGTTCCAAACCGGGTATCGATGGTAGTAAGTGTTACAGGCCAGTATCCGTGGTAACCCGAAAATTTCCGGTGGGGAGCGGGAAACTCCACATATCCGTTAAGAGGGTTCTGCGTGATAGGTGAAATCCAAAGAGTATTCACTCCCAGCCTGGTGAAATACCCTTTATCCATAACTTGTATAATGCCATCCAGGTCTCCGCCCATATAATTCACCTTCGGGTCGATGTCTTTATCATTTATTGGCTTGTTGTTTTGTTTGTTACCGTCACAGAAGCGGTCCACCATCATAAAATAGAGTATCATGGCTTCCTGGTCGGCCCTTGTAAGTTTTGATGCGTCGGTGACTACTTTGCCGTCCTGAAGCGGAACAAGGATCTCATTCGACATCCCGTATTTATTTATGGCCCAGGCCCTGATGAAGCTGCGTTCGAAGGATGCTGCAGTTTTCGGCACATTGATAATTATGCCGCTGCTGTCCTGTTTCCAGAACCGACTGTCGAGGAGATGATTTTCCCACAGCACGAACACGGTATCTGCTTTGTTTTTCAAACCAAGGCTCAGCTTCTTGCCGCCCGATTCTTTAGTATACAAAACCGGGAGGTTCGGGGAATTCAGGTTGCCAAGGGTCAGCAGGGAGTTATACCCGCCGCTGCCGTTCGAAACAGAATCCGGGTTTTTCAAATCCGACATCCATTTTCCGTCACAGACTATTTTATACTGGTATTTTCCGGGGAATAAACGCAGGTCGTAATACCATTTGCCTTCCTTCTGGAACATATATCCTGCAGATGCATTCCAGTCATTCATCTGTCCGGCAATCTGGACCTTTTTATATTTTTTAGCACCCGGATCAAAGCAGAACCGGTAACTGATCTTCATTGAACGTGCAAGCAGGAGGGAGTAAGAATATCCTTTGGACCATACAGTAAGGCCCCCAAGCCAGGGAATGCTGCTTCCTGCCGGCTTTATGACCATCTTCGAGGAATCAGCGGTGATATGCAGGGAGAGGCTGCGGTCGGTATAAAAAGAGTCTATCTTCTTCGGATAAAGAAAATAATCTCCCATTTCCAGAACAGTTGAATCGGTTGTATTCACAGTGATCGGCGCCGCAAGCTTCAGCATTTGCGGTTCTTTTGAAACAGGAATATCGGTGCCGGAACCGCATGACTGTATAAGTGACGCAGAAGCCAGGAAGATCAGAAAAGCGAAAATATTTCTCATGGGTCTGTAATTTTATTATCCTTTATGGTATATGGATGTCATTTCCCTTTAAGTTCCGGCATGGTCACATTGCAGGGGAAGAACTGCATCAGCGGTATCCTGAGATGCTCCTTCCAGTTCCCCCAGCTGTGTCCCTCGTTGATCTCCCTGAAGGTGTATGAATATCCTCTTGCCTTCAGAAGAGCTGCCAGGTTGTGAACCATCGGGATGAGTTCATGGATGTCATAGGTCCCTATATCAATATAAAAATCCAGTTTCATTTTTTTTCCATGCGACAGGGCCGAAGTAATCGCGGGGATCACGTTGGCTGACTGGGCTGCGATCCTGCCGAACATCCCGGGCTTTTTTACTCCGAGATACAACGCAATATTTCCGCCGTTCGAGGCGCCGATCGTGGCACGCTTTGCAGGGTCCTTACTCGTATTGTAACTTTTGTCAATATAGGGCATTAACTCTTCGGTGATAAAAGAAGTAAAGCGGTCTATTTTGGCGCCCGCATATTCAGGGTCACGGTCAACTGCAGGCACGAACACTGCGATCACCGCCTGTATCATGTTATGTGCAATCAGGTAGTCGAGGATGTTCCGGGCCGATCCCAGGTTAATATAATCCAGCCCGTCATGGAACAATATAACAGGATAGACATCACCGGTACTGGCGTAAAGAGGTGGAAGGTAGATCCTGATGCTCCTCGTATTATTCAGGAATTCGCTGTGGATCTCAGTTTCAAGGAGCTTCCCGTGAGGGATGTCAGGGTAATAGCTGGTTTCGGGAGGCCTGATGCAGAGCCCCATCCTGAGTTCGGAATTGGGCCCAAAACCTCCCCGGCAGGTGTCGGAGTTGTGTGGATCGAGCATCCATTCCTTACCGTCAATAACAAATTTGTAATCAAGGCGGGTATCCGCCCGGTAACATCTCCTGAGATAACGGAATGTGGTCCCTTGTATCTGGATGAATTCCTCTCCCGGGTTCCACTGTGTTGCGTCCCCGGCTATTGAAACTTTCCCGGCTGCTCCGGTATAAATGAAATACACGATACTGTCGTCCTCAACCAACGGAAAAGCTTTGCAGCTCCTGGTAAAGCTGTCGGCAACAGGCTGCCTGAATTCCGGGGGAAGGCTGCTGATACGTTCCAGGAAATGCTGAAAGTTCCCTGCCGCCAGCGCCATGCTGCTTAATAAAAGAACCACGACAAGCGGGCATTTTTTCATACTTCAAAGTTAAAAGCTCTTTTTTTTATCACTTACAAACATCCAGAGAAAAGCAGAAATTGCAAGGGATATTCCGCTGATGATGAAGACTACTGATTTATCAGCGGCATGGGTGATTACTTTCCCCATGAAGAGGCTGGCCACAAGCTGCGGCAAGACAACGCTCAGGTTGAAGATCCCCATGAAAAATCCCATCCTGCTTTTATCCACTTTTTCCGACATGATGGCAAAGGGCAGGCTTACCACGGCAGCCCATCCGAAGGTAAGGATGCACATCATGGTATACAACATGAAGGGTGAAGTGGCGAGGAAAACAATCCCGAAATACCCGGCGCTCATAATTCCAACCATCAGCGCCTGGGTTCTCACCCTTCCAGCCTTCTTGCTCATCGGCTCGAGCAGGAAGGCCGGCCAGATGGCGCCGACCGCATTGAGGATGAAAAAGGACCAGCCGATCATCTGGCCTAGATGGGCATTTCGTTCATCCGCAGGGATGTTTTGCATGGATGTCATCTTTTGTTCAAGAAAAGCGAAAATATATACGAACATGGTCTGGATCCCCAGCCAGGAAAAGGCGTGTGCAAAATAAAGTTTGAACAGTTCGCCCCATTGTGTTTTTGTTTTCACCACCTTGTCCTTATCTCCGCTTGATTGAGTGAGTTCCCTGGGCTCCTCGATGAAGAACAATGGCCCTATGGAGAAGAGAAATACGATAAACACCCCCGCATAGATCAGGAAATAATTGCTGATGAGGGCTCCCATAAGGTATGCCCCGCTGCCGAAAAGGTTTGAAACCGACTGCATCCAGGTGTAGCCCTTGGTGCGCGGCTGCCCGTCGGGGGTAACATCCGCAATGATGGAACGGGTCGGGTTGAAGCTTATGTTGATGGAAAGGTCCAGGGTCAGCGCTACAGTTATGGCAACAGCCATCAGGCTTCCGATGCCGAAGAAATCATTGATCCTTCCGATATTCGGGAGGGCGAAGATCATCAGGGCGGCCAGCATCCCCCCGATAATGATAAAAGGCTTGCGGCGCCCGCCCCAGAACCAGATCTTATCACTGATGAGGCCTACAAGGGGCTGACCCAGAATTCCGGCAATGGGGCCGGCAGCCCACACAATACCTATCTGGTCAATTTCCAGGTGGTATTTCGTCCGCAGTATCCAGCTTAAAACAGCAATCTGGATTGAAAGGGCAAACCCCATGGCTGTGCTGGGAAACCCAATGAGAAGGTAAAAAATATTGGAGAGTTTTTTCTGAAATGCCAGCATACTGTTTGTTTTTATCAGTGTTAATGTTTCAATTCTATGATCAGTACTGATTTCGCGGGTACAGTCAGTTTCGTGATATCCCTGATCTCATTATTTCTGATGATGTCACGGCCCGAACTGAAGCGTTTAAGAAATTCATTGTAACGGCTGGTTTCGATGATCTGGTTTTCGTCGTTGTTATTCATTACGATCATCACCGTGCTGCCCTCGTCATAGCGGAAATAGGTGTAAATGCCATCCCTGGGAATGAAATGTACCAGCCTGCCCGATTGCAGAGAGGTGCTTGATTTCCTGTAATCAAGCAGTGTTTTCATGAAGAGGTACATATCGTTCTCGGCAGTGTTCCTGCCCGAAGAAGTAAAAAGATCACGTTTGTCACCGGGCCAGCCTCCCTCGACATCCCTTCGTTTAGTGCCATCCCCTTTATCGGCTCCGGTAGTCAGCAAAAGCTCAGTCCCGTAGAAAATTTCAGGTATGCCCCTGGTGGTAAGAATAAAGGCCATGGCCATTTTCAGCTTCCTGATGTCGTCATTCTGGGTGTCGAGGTAGCGGTTTACATCGTGGTTGTCGGCAAATGTCACGATATTCAAGGGGTTGGGGTATGAAAAGTCCTGCGAAATAATCTCATACAACCTGAGGATACCGGTATTCCATCCTTCTTTCTCATTGAAGGCCTGGATCAGTGCGTCATGCAAAGGGAAATCGAAAACCGATGGGAGGTTGGAGTTATAGCCATCGGAATTTCTTTTTCCTTTCTGCCAATAAGCAACGGTTGCAGGGTAATTGACCCAGCATTCACCCACGATGTTGAAAGAGGGATATTCTTCGAGCAATCTTTTACACCATTCGCTGGTAACATCTTTGAAGGAATACGGATGAGTGTCCTGCCTGATGCCGTCGAGCCCCGCATATTCAATCCACCATATGCTGTTCTGGATCAGGTATTTTTCGAGGAAGGGATTGCGCTGGTTAAGGTCTGGCATGGTTTTGTCAAACCACCCTCTCGAGAACAGGGAACTGTCTGCAGTCGAAACATATGGATCGCTCACGCTGCCCGACCTGTAATTGCTCCTGGTGAATTCAGGCCAATGGTTGATCCAGTCAGCTGAAGGCAGATCATTCATCCACCAGTGCCCGCTGCCGCAATGGTTAAGCACCTGGTCCATGATCAGTTTCATTCCCCGTTTATGGATCTCTCCGCTAAGCTTTACATAGTCTTCATTGGACCCGAAGCGGGGATCAATCTTATAATAATCGGTACAGGAATAGCCATGGTAGGAATAAACAGCCTGGTCGTTCTCAACAAGGGGCGTCATCCACAACGCTGTGACCCCTAGTTCTTTAAGATAATCCAGGTGATTTGCAATACCTTTAATGTCCCCTCCGTGCCTGCTGTCGGGTTTAGTCCTGTCAGCTTTCTCCTTCATGCCGGCAATATTGTCGTTGGCGGTATCGCCATTGGCGAAACGGTCGGGCATGATCAGGTAGATCACATCGGCATTACTGAATCCTTTCCTTGCTGCAGAACCAGGTTGCCTTGCTTTGAGTTCGTATTTGAAGGAAACGACGACCCTCTTGTTCAGCGAGAAATTTAATGTTATAAATCCGGGCTTGGAGGCTTCCCCGATCTTCAGATCAACGAAGAGATAATCAGGGTTGTAAACCTTGTGAACGGAAGTGATCTCCACTATCCCCTTCAAGTTCCCTGCAATGGAAGCCTGCGTTTTCCCAATATCTTTGCCGTAAACCATGAGCTGAAGGGAAGGATCTTTAAAACCGATCCACCAGAAAGGGGGTTCAATGCGCCTGATCTCCTCCTGCTGGGCCGTAAGGCATAAAGGAAACAATAAAAACAGCAATTGGATTATATACTTCATTCTACTTTGTTTTGCCTTTTGATTTTCTTGTCCTTCCGAAAAGGCTTGTGATGGCTGCGAGCGCATCGGCCAATGCTTGATCGAAATCGCTTTCCCTGGCTCTCCATTTCCAGTTGCCGCCAACTGTTCCCGGGAGGTTCATGCGGGCTTCATTTCCCAGACCTAAAAGATCCTGCATCGGGATGATAGCTGTATTGGCAACAGATGAAAAGGCGAGGCGGACGAATGACCAGTGAATATCCCTGTCGTCTTTGCCGAGATAGTCAAGAACCTGTTTGCGGTCGGCCTCGGCAGCTCCTTTGAACCAGCCGGCGACCGTATCGTTGTCGTGGGTGCCGGTGTAAACAATGCAGTTCTTTGTATAATTATACGGGATGTAGTCATTGGCTTCCGATGAATCGAAGGCAAATTCCAGGATTTTCATTCCCGGGAAACCGAAAGTGTCACGCAGGTCCTCAACATCGGGGGTCATCACACCCAGGTCTTCAGCAATAATAGGCAGGTTGCCGAATTCCTTTTGCAGGGCATAAAAGAAATCTTTTGCTGGGCCCGGGACCCAGGTCCCGTTTATTGCTGTCTTTTCGCTGTACGGGACTGCCCAGTATGCGGCAAATCCCCTGAAATGGTCTATCCTGATAACATCCGACAAGGTCAGGTTTGTGCGGATCCGGTCCATCCACCATTTATAGTTATCATGTTTCATCACATCCCAGCGGAACAACGGGTTGCCCCAGAGTTGGCCCGTTTCGCTGAAATAATCGGGAGGAACGCCACCCACCCTGATGGGCAGGAGATCCTGGTCAAATTCAAAAAGCCCGGGATTGGCCCAGGAATCGGAAGAGTCAAGGGAGATGTATAACGGGATGTCGCCAATGATCCGGATCTTGTGTTTTTTTGCGTATTCCTTGACAGCCATCCATTGCCTGAAAAATATGAATTGAAGGAACTTATGGAAATCGGTCTTTTCGGCAAGCCGTCCTTCGGCTGCCTTAAGAGTTTCGGGATTTCTTGTCTTAAGGCCTTGTTCCCACTGATACCAGGGATTAAGTCCCGATTCTTCCTTGATAGCCCTGAACAAGGCATAATCGTTAAGCCATGCCGAATGGCTCTTGAGGAAGTTGCGGTAGGCCAGTTTGTCCAAATCAGGGGCATTGGCCGAGAATGTATGAAAAGCCTTGAGAAGCAAAGGAAGCCTGGCTTTCTGCACCTTCTCATAATCAATATCACCTTCACCGAAATGAGGCAGGGAAGCCAGATCTTCATGAATCAGCAGATGGTGGCTGACCAGAAGGTCGAGGTCTATCAGGTCGGGATTCCCGGCATGGGCCGAGTAACACTGGTAGGGAGAGTCCCCGAATCCTGTAGGCCCCAGTGGGAGGATCTGCCAGTATTGTTGTTTCGATTTATTCAGAAAATCTATAAAATTATAAGCGGCTTTTCCCAGTGTTCCGATCCCGTATTTTCCGGGGAGTGAGGTGGGATGCAGTAATATGCCGGAGGCACGTTGAGTCATCATTTTTGTTAGGTATTTGGTTTACATCTAGTTGCTTATTCCGTTCGATAGGAGGATGAAGGTGATGAGCCCGGAATTGAAATCAGGATCCGGCCCGGAATTGAAATCAGGATCAGGACGGGTCTTGAAATCCGGTTCCGGCCCGGTTTTGCTTTTTAACAGCAGTGTGTTTTCGGGTTTCATGAGCTTTCTCAGGGAAGAACCCAGCTTAAGGCTGGCCTGTAATTTATCCCGGTCAGCCGGTTCTGTTACTATATATGTATCCGGAACTGCCATTGCAGACGGATTATCCCCGTAAACCGGGCAGTCCAGAACAAGAGTCCTGATCCATCCGGGATGCTCCCTGTTTATATTCAGGGCGATGAGAGCCCCGTTCCCTTTGCCTGCGAGTGTGATCAGCCCGTTTGAACTGATTCTGTTGCCTGTAAGAGCAGAGATTGCCGCTGAAACGATCTCCGATCCTTCAGTTTCTTTGAGTCCTGAGGAGGGCAGATGTACCCGCGCCAGATAAAATCCACGGTCAATAAGGCTTAGAAGTTCTGGTGAAAAATTGGATCCGTTGCAGGAGGGATTCCCTGTTTCGATGAACAGCAACAGTGGATTGGAGCCATCGGGGCGTTCCATCTCCCGCTTTCCTAAAACTGAAACAGGAAACCTGGTTTTATTTATCCCTCTGGCCCATGCCACCTGCGCTTTATAATCGTCCTGGACATAATGCCTGACTTGTTTTTTCCACCTGATGCCCAAATGCATGGAGTGAATGCCGTAGGTATAACAGGTGAGAGGGGTAATGCTGCTCGAATACCTGAAAACCAGCTTATCGCCCTCTTTGTCATAACTTAAATCCGAGACAAGTCCTTCAGGTTCAGGGAAATTGATCACATTCCCTACCCGGGCTTCCTTATCCTTCTCATCGTAAATGCTGGTGATCTCTACGGAAGTGGCCAGGTTTCTTCTCTGCACTATGACCAGGTACTGAAGATCGATAAGGGTAAAATCACCAATGTACACGCTGTCGTTTTCCTTTACCGCGGCCTTCCAGTTTTTGGAAACCGGATTCCGGGCCGGGGCGATCAGGAGGCTGCGCATAGGCGCATTATCATTGGAGAGGATCCAGATATTATCACCCCCGAAGTGTTCGGCTGAATAACATACACCGGGTCTGCGTTCCTGCATCAGCACCGGGATCATTGATTTAAGTGAAACAGGCAGCACTCTTACTTCAGAACATTGATCCGAAGAGCTTGTAATAAAAATAAAGATGCCTGATTGAGATAAGCGCAGATGAACTTTAAATGCGGAATCCGGTTCAGTGTAAAGGATGTTGTCGGTGATTTTATTGCTGATGTTTGAAAATGCATGTACTTCATGACCCTTCTTAACGCTGATCTTCCAGGGCCCGGCTGCCAGGACCGTGTCGTTTCCGCCTGCATTGTCAGCAGGCTGTGCAAGGTGGTGTTCCGAAAGTTCGGTTGCGATTTTCTTATAAAGAGAGTTGTTGTTATCCAGCCATTTCGCTGCATACCCGTTCTCGGCATCCAGGCAGGCTGCCGCATCAGCGCCGGCTGTCATGCAGGCTGGCGGCTCAGGCCGGGAATGGCAGGAAGAAAGGAAGAACAAAACGCATGATACGATTGTCAATAACATAAATTTATTTTTCATATGCTTTTAATCTTTCCCGTTAAATTCCCCGCCCTTCTGGGGCGGAACCCGGGTTCGGGCTTTGCCCTGGGGTTAATACCATTTTATTAATGTTAATGCCCTGCTGTAACTGCAATGACCCTGTCAGAAGCGCCGTTCTTTCGGTATTTCACAACCAGGATGGTGGTCAGGGAGGCAATTGCAAAGCAAGTACCTCCTATGACCATCGCGCTCATAGGATTGCCCGAAAACAGAAATCCAATTATAAATCCAAGCATGCTCGAGGCGATGACCTGGGGTATTACGATGAAGAGGTTGAAGATTCCCATCATCACACCTAATTTATCGGGAGGTAAAGCCGGTGTGAGCATTGCATAAGGCATGGATAGAATGCTGGACCAGGCGATGCCGATGCAGGTCATCGAAAACAACAATCCGAATTTTCCTGCCACCAGCGGAATGCTCAGCATCCCAATTGCGCCGATAGCGAGGCAAAGAGTGTGCATTAGTTTCGGCCCGGTGAATTTCGTGGCACGGATAAGGACGAACGAAAATAAGAAGCAGACCGCATTATACATGGCGAAACAAAAACCCGCCCAGGCGCCTGATGATTCCATCTCAACAGTACCTTCCCTGGCATGAAACACATTACCTGCAATTGCGGGTGAAAAATAGACCCATAAACAGAACATCCCGATCCAGGTGAAAAACTGAACCAGCCCAAGTTCCCACATACGTTTGGGCAGGTGTGAGATCAGCCTTACGATATCGCCCAGACCCAGGGTCCAGTCAAACTTCTGTGACCTGAGCAAGGCCAGTTCCTTTTCGTCGGGAGGTATCTCCTTGGTCGAAAATACGGTCCAGAGAACAGCCCCTATGAATGCAAAAGCGCCGATATAAAACGATAATGTGACAGAGAACGGTATATGTCCCTGCCCGGCCTTATCCTGAGCAATCCCGAACCAGTTGGTCATCATCCATGGAAGGGCTGATGCTATTGTGCCCCCAAGGCCGATAAATAACGATTGTATGGCAAAACCCTGGGAACTCTGATCTTCAGGCAGGTTGTCGGCTACCATGGCTCTGAAGGGTTGCATGCTGGCGTTGATCGTTCCGTCGAGCACCCACAGCAGGCCTGCTGCAATCCAGAAAGTCGGTGAATTTGGCATCAGGATCAGGGCCAGGGAGGCCAGGATGGCCCCGAAAAAGATATAGGGGCGGCGGCGACCAAGCCTGGTCCAGGTGCGGTCGCTTGCCTGACCGATCAGGGGCTGGATGATCACCCCGGTAACAGGCGCAGCAAGCCATAGCAAGGCAATCTGGCCGGGCCTGGCTCCAAGATAGGAATATATGGCGCTCATATTGGCCATCTGAAGTCCCCATCCAAACTGTATCCCCAGGAATCCAAAACTCATGTTCCATATCTGCCAGAAGCTCATTGTCGGTTTTTCACGCATAGTCTTTTGTTTATTTGTAATCTCTCCCGGTAAATTCTTCGCAGCTTGCTGCGGTGCCAGGGGCCGGGTTTGTCACTGTGTTCAAACTATAAATTTATTATCGGGCAGGATACGTTCGAAAACCTGCACGCTGCGGTTAATATTGTATATTTTCAGGGAATGAGTTTTGTTTCCGGGATTGAAAATGGTCGTGTGCACTGTATTCTCGTCAACACGGCCATGTCCTCCGAACATACCAGAGTCGGAATTCATAACGATACAGTAATCACCAGGTTCCGGTACATTAAAAGAATAGTCGGGTATGGAGTTGAAAGGATGAAAATTAAAAACAAAGATCAGGCCTGATTTTTCAAATGCCAGGGTTTTATTCCCGTGATCCATCCAGATCTGGTGGCCGAAATTTGCTTCCATTATCCCGTATTTTTTTGCGAGCATAAGCATTCGCCTGTCAAATTCGCCCAGGAACCTGTATTTGAGATTCTTGTTCAGCCCCAGTGACCACTGCCTCCTTGCATACTGGTGGCTCCAGTTATTTCCCTCGCGTGGAAAATCGATCCAGTCGGGATGTCCGAATTCATTTCCCATGAAGTTAAGGTAGGCCTGGCCGCCGAGGGAAAGTGTGAACATGCGGATCATTTTATGCAGCGCTATACCGCGTGAAATGATATGACTTTCTTCCTCCATGCTCATCTTGAAATAGATCTCGCTTTGCATCAGCCTGAAAGCAATGGTCTGGTCGCCTACCAGGGCCTGGTCATGTGATTCACAATAGGCTATGGTCTTAACATCTGGAAGCCGGTCGTTCATAACATTCCACATTTCGTGTATGTCCCAGTCCTCATCTTTGACTTCCTTTAGAAGTTTGATCCAGTAATCGGGCAGGGCCATCCCGAGGCGGAAATCAAAACCAATGCCTCCCTCTTTGACCGGTCGGCAGAGGCCCGGCATCCCGGTCACATCTTCGGCTATAGTAAGGGCTGAAGCTTTTACCTGGTGGGCCAGGGTGTTGGCAAGCTGCAGGAAAACGATTGAATCCCATTCCACACCCTGAGTAAAATAACCGTCACGGTCCCATAATTCACGGTATCCGTGGTCGAAATACATCATCGATGTTACGCCGTCGAACCTGAATCCGTCAAAATGGAACTCCTTTAACCAGTACTTGACATTGGAAAGCAGGAACTGCTGAACTTCGCGCTTTCCGTAATCAAAACATTTGGAATCCCAATGGGGATGATTGCCCCTTGTTCCCGGGTGGAAATACTGATGCTCGCTGCCGTCGAACATGTTCAGCCCTTCGTTCGTATTCTTGGCGGCATGTGAGTGTACGAGATCCATGATCACGGCAATCCCCTGCTCATGTGCCTTCTTAATAAGATATTTAAGTTCTTCAGGTGTGCCGAAACGGCTGGATACCGCAAAATAATTCGTTACATGATAGCCGAATGAACCGTAATAAGGATGTTCGGCAACAGCCATCAGTTGTATAACATTATACCCTGCATTTTTAATATAGGGAATAAGATCATCTGCAAACTCCCAGAAAGTGCCGATGCCTTCCCGCTCCTGAGCCATGCCGGGATGACATTCGTAGATGAACAACTGCTTAAGGCTGCTTAAATCAAAACGGTCGTCTTCCCAGTCGAAAGGTTTGGGCGGGTCCCATATCTGTCCTGAAAAATCCTTTGTGACCGGATCTTGCACCACCCTGTTAATGTAAGCTGGAAGGCGTTCATTCCAGCCCTGGTCGGAATGGACCATGACCTTGATCTTGCCCTGGTGAATAAAACGATCGCCATACTCACCGTCGGGAAGGAATATCTCCCAGTTGCCTGATTTGTCGCGGTTGAGCCTGTGGGAATATCTCTGCCAGTTATTGAAATCGCCGAAGAGATACAAGTCCTGTGCATGGGGAGCCCATTCACGGTACACCCAGCCTTTTCTCCGGCGGTCATGATGGATCCCATACCACAGATAAGCATCGGCGAACTTTGACAATGACTTCCAGTCATTGCTGATAGCCTGCAGAACATCCTGGTATCTCCGGTACCTTTCATAAACTTCCAGGGCGACGGGCTCAAGCCAGGGGTCATTCTTAACAAGTTTCATTATAATCGGTTTCCCTGTATCCATTTCCCCAGTATTTTTTGATTCGTGCTATACAAACATACATAAAAAGTCGGGAATAGAAGTCCCTCCCTGAAGAATATAATTTTGTATATTTGGATTCTCAACCACTGGCATCGTATGATTCAGCCGGACATTAAGCAGAACAGGTTTAAATTACAATGGAAACAGATGCTGTTTGTTTTCCTTCTGGTTGGAGGGTTGTTCGCAGGCGGGCATTTTTATTTTATCGGACAGAGGGAATACGTACTCAATATCCATAAAGAATTTCTTTCGGCAGTTTGCAGCTTTAAAGTCCGCGAGATCAATAACTGGATTGAAGAGAGAAAAGCTGAAGGGGCCTATGTGGCCGGGAGCCGGGATTTTATTTCGCAGTTCATCCGGTTGGAGAGGTCGCCTTTAAGGCCGGAATACAGGGAATCTGTCAGAGGCTGGCTTGAACCCATCCGGCGCAATCATGAGTACACTAATATTATTTTATGCAGCCCTGACGGCAAAGCAATTTTTACCCAGATAGAAAATAGTGTTGAACCAGGGGCCAGCGAACTGATCAGGGCCGAAATTAAACATGTATCTCCAGGCAGGACAAGTATCTCAGGCATCACCAGGTCAGCCGGGGGAAAAGCTTTTCTTATATCCGCTACAGCCCTGATCGACAAAGGGTCCCTGCTCGGTTATGTTATATTTTTTATTGATCCGTCTAAAAATTTTTACCCTACCCTTGCCACATGGCCTCTTCAAAAAACAACGGCCGAAAATATCCTTCTTCAGCATGAACCAGGCTCTACACTTTATATGTGTGGCAGCAAACTGAAGCCCGATACGATCATCGCTTTCACTTCACCCTCACCTGCTGATGAGACCACGCGAACTATCCCTTTGAAAGGGGCTCTTCTTCTGTCTGATTCAAAGGATTACCGTGGTAAATCAGTCCTTGCTGAGGTCAGGCATATCGAGGGCACGAACTGGTGGATCATATGCAAGATCGATAACAGTGAACTTGCAGCTCCCATGGCAAGGAACGCTCTGATTCTAATCTTGTATATTGCAATATTCATCATTGTAATAACTGTTTCTGCTGTCCTGATCTGGAAAAGCCAGCAACTGGAATTTTACAAGTCCCATTACAGTTTCCAGCAGAAATCGCAAATGGATGAAGAGCAGATCAGGTATATGAATGCTTTGCTGCAGGAGATCAGCGATGCAATCATCACATTCGACAAGGATATGATCATTCAAAGCTGGAATAAGGGTGCGGAAAGGATTTACGGATGGAAGGCTGATGAGGTGGTTGGTAAATTCGGAGGCGGTTCGCTGAGGGTAAATTTTCCCACTGAGACCAAAGCTGCGATATTTGAGGAACTGGCCCGGAAAGGATTCTGGAAAGGGGAGTTGGTGCACAAACGGAAAGATGGAAGTACAGCTTATGTTCTGTCTTCCACATCCGAGATAAAAGATGATCATGGAAATGTTTTAGGCATTATCACGATCAATAAAGACATCTCGGATTTAATTCAATCTGAAAAGGTGCAGGGTGCGGTTTACAGGATTTCGGAGCTGGCACATTCGGCGAAAGGGATGAATGACCTTTTTGCGAACATCCATATAGTTATCGGCGACCTGATGGATGCACATAATTTATTTATCGCGCTCATAGAACCCGATAACGAAACAATAAGCTTCCCCTATTTTATTGATGAAAAAGATTCCCCTCCGCTTCCCAGGAAGCGGGGAAATACACTTACCGATATAGTGCTCAGGACAGGTAAACATCTACTTGCCAAGCCTGAAGATATACAGTATTTTATTGACCGTGGGATCATTGAAGTGAGAGGTTCTCCGGCCATTGACTGGCTTGGCGTGCCTCTCAGGGTCGATAAGGAAGTTATAGGCGCTATGGTTGTCCAGACCTACAATCCGAAAGTTCGGTACGGGGATCATGAAGTGGAGGTGCTGATTTTTGTTTCGGAACAAATCGCTTTGTCAATCCAGCGTATGAAAGTGCAGCAGGAACTGGTGGTGCAGAAGCAAAAAGCCGAGGTCTCCTCTAAACTTGCATCCTCGCTTCTTGCCAACATGAATCACGAGTTGCGGACCCCCATGAACGGGATTCTGGGATTTGCCGAGATCCTCACTAACGATCTTCTTGATCCTGATGCAAGAACAAAGGCCGAGAATATTCTTATTTCGGGAAGGCGCCTGATGGATACTCTTGATGCCATTATGGACCTTTCCCATCTTGAGTCTGACAAGGTCATTAGAAAATTCACACCATTGGTAGTTAAAAAAAGCCTTCTGAAAGTCCTTTCAAACTATGAACCCCTTGTCAAACGTAAAAACCTGAGCCTCATCCTGAATGTCCCGGCCTACATTCAGATCATTGGTGACGACTTTCTTCTGCAGCATATATTGAGATGTCTTATTGACAATGCGGTAAAATACACAGAAGAGGGGAGCATTACCATAGAGGCAAGGGAAATCCTGGAAGATGAGCAATCTAAAGTCGCCATCTCGGTTAAAGATACCGGGATCGGTATAGCTGAGGAGAATTTTGACCTGATCTTTGAAACTTTCAGGCAGGTAAGTGAAGGATACGGGAGGAAATTCGAAGGCTCAGGCCTTGGTCTTACGATCAGCAGGAAAATTGCCATCTTGCTGAATGGCGAGATCAGGCTCAGGAGCAAAGTCGGGGAGGGCTCGGAATTTATTGTCATTCTGCCATCGGCAGGCACAACAGTTGAACAGGGTCCGGGAACATCAGCCGGAAAAACTTTGGAAAATCCCAAAGCCACCTCATTGCCATATAACGGTCCTTCAGTGCTGATTGTTGAAGATAACCTGGTTAACCTGCAGTTGCTTACGCTTTATATCCAGGATAATTGCATGGCTTATTCTGCACTGGATGGCAAAGCAGCGATTGAAAGCGCCCGGCATAATCATTTTGACCTGATTCTCATGGATATAAACCTCGGGCCAGGGCTTGATGGCATACAGGCAATGCTTGAGATACGTAAACTAAGTGATTACAAATCCGTACCTATTGTTGCACTTACCGGGTATGCATCTATTGGTGACAGGGACCGGCTGATCTCGCTGGGATTCTCAGGATACCTCCCTAAACCTGTGACCAAAGATATTCTGCTGGGACTGATCGACGAAATGGTAAATGCCGTTTGATCAGGAAAAAATAATAACCGCAGCTATAATTGCAAGAATCAATGGGGCAACCACAAATACGACCTTTTTATCTCTTTGGATATTGTAATTCATCTCAGTAATTCCCTGAATGCATTTTTCATCCCCCGGCTTATAGGCCAGGGCAGCTTTGAACTCTTCCCTGGCCGAGCGGAACAGGTCGATCCTGATAAAATGACCGGCTCTTTCGGTATGCTCCCTGAACTTCAGCTCTTCATGGGATAATGTGTGGTCGTCGTATAAATCATGATGGGCCATTTTGTGAGGTTTTGGTGTTTGAAGAATGTGTTGGCAAAGATATTAATTTTTAATAGGCAATAGGAAATAGGCACTAGGCTCCAGGCAACAGGGGTTCATGATTTTAATGGAATTTATAGGACATTCCGACTCCCAGGGTTTCCTTAAATTGGGTTCGGGGGCCGGTTGCAGGTTCGGGTGGATTCGTCTGAATAAGGACGTTGTCATCGTATATCACCTGGCAGTTAATGATCGTTGCCAGCCATTTATTGACCTTCAGGGTTAACAGCACATTCCAGTTAACGTCGATGTTCCCGAAATCTTTCAGGTAGTTGGTGAACAATTCCAGAGATGAGGAAATGTTGATGGTTTTTGCGAGGTCTTTGTTCAGGTCGGCCCTGAGGTAAGGCCCAAATTCTCCCCTGACCTTTTTCCCTTTTTCGACCCCGAAAGCGCCCTGCTTCGATAGTGTGTCATCCAGAACAAAGGTGAAACGGCCCGAGGAAGGTGACAAATACAGGGTGAAGAAATTTGCCGGCCGGTATGTTATGCCTATTCCGGCAACAACATAGCCCGGTGCCATGAATTTAGAAATAGGAACACTATCGTTGGGATAATTGTATCCGTTGGTGAATTGTGACCTGAAGTTGACAAGCACTGTCAGGTACCATTTTTTATTGCGATGCAACTCATAACTGTAGGCTGTGGTAAACTCTATCTTGTCATCGGTTTTATTGTATTTGGAACGCTCGGTTGGGCCAAGCAACTGGAAACCGTAAGCGGCATCAAGAAGGTTTGACCAGGAATGCTTGTTTTTGGAATAACGCAGTTTCAGATTGAGCATCCCGGTAGCTCCTACTGAATTCGTTCCCCCTGCTGCCCAGTTCGAATATGCTGCCTGGTTTAATGTAAGGGAGCCGAATCCTCCGAATTTCCAGTGATGTTTTGCTGTATCGGGAGGCGCTTCCTCTTTGGCTTTGGCAAGGCCGCTGGAAACGGTCTTAATATCCTGGCCTGCAGTTGAACCTAAAATCAGCAATGCGGAAATAAACAGTACAATTTTTTTCATTTATATCGGGTGTTTGATGTTCTGTTGCAAAAATATAAAAAACAAATTGATCGCTGAGCCCATGTTAAAACTTCCCTGGAGCCTGTAATAATACAGGAATTTAACCTGACATTCTGCTTTTATGGTTATTTTTGTTGTTTAAACCGCACCCGATGAAATCAGCAAAGTACATTTTTTTACTGGCATTTCTTATGTCCGTGATATTGGCAGGCGCTCAGAGCACTCCTGCAAAACCAAGTATAACCGGCACCGGTACTTACCTGGGACTCAGCAAACCCCTTCGTGATCTGCCCCCGATGACTGCTTCTGAGTGGAAGGCTATGGCCAGAAGGGCTAAAAAAGAATTGAATGAAGGATTGGGAAACCGCAGCTACCCCTATGCCGCAACAGCCCTTCCCAAAGGGCCTGATCCATTTTATCAGAAAACCATGGGCAAGGTGCACAAAACCCCCAGCATAACAGAAAATTTCGATGGTGGGACTTCACCTTATTATCCTCCCGATTGCAATGGAACTGCAGGACAGACCTATTTCATGCAGACCATCAATTGCGCTTATACCATATATACCAAAACCGGGACCAAGGTGGCAGGTCCCACTGCCATCAATACACTTTTCGGCAATGTACCGGGTGCAAATTACAATGATGGCGACCCGGTGATCTTGTATGATGAAATGGCTGACCGCTGGCTGGTCACCGAGATTTCGATATCAGGTTCAATCAATTACCTGTTGCTGGCTGTTTCGTCAACCAATGATCCCACGGGAACCTGGCACAGGTATTCATTCCATGTGGCAACCATGCCCGATTATGCAAAAGTGAGCGTTTGGCGCGACGGGTATTACATGGGCGACAACAACGCTGGGAGCACCGACACCTATGTGTTCCAGCGCGATTCCATCCTGACCGGAGGGACTGCCCAGATGGTGGGATTTCACAACAGCTGGAGACCTGCCTCGGTGGATGGGTTCATGTGTGTACCACCGGTGGATAACGACGGTCAGTTTGCCCCGGCAGGATCTCCCGGTCTTTACATTGCATTCAATGACGATGCCTTCGGCGGAGGAACGGATCAGCTGTGGATTTACGAGCTCCATGTTGACTGGAATACTCTGACCAATTCGACCTTTAACAGGGTACAGCAGCTCGATGTGATACCTTTCAGCAGCAATTTCGGGAACAACTGGTATAATATTCCCCAGCTTGGCACCAGCCAGAAACTGGATGGGATACCCCAGGTCATCATGAATGTGCCCCAATACAGGAATTTCGGTTCATATCAGACCATTGTCTGCTGCCATACCATAAACCTGGGAACTCCTCCAAATAACAATCATGCAGGGGTGAGGTGGTACGAACTTCGCAAAACAACAGGGGACTGGTCGATCAGGCAACAGGGAACATACTGTCCCGATTCCCTGAGCCGCTGGATGGCAACCGTAATGCTGAATGGTTCTAACACAATCGCGCTCGGATATTCGGTATCAAGTTCCACCATACATCCCGGCATAAGGTACTGCGGACAATCGCCCATGGCATACCTGGCAGCCAACAGTACCATGGACATCGCTGAAGACACCATTTTCAACGGAAGCTATTCCCAGTCCGGCATAGAGCGCTGGGGGGATTATTCACTCCTGTCAATCGATCCGGCCGACACGAACACCTTCTGGTTCACCGATGAATACATTGGTTCCGGGGGCAGCCGCAAGACCAGGATAGCCTCATTCAAATTTACCTTCCCTCCCCTGGTAGTTACAGGCTTTGCCTCCAATATAACCGCGGTCTCAGCAACGATAGGCGGGAACGTGAACCCTTACGGATCGGCATCCGCGGGATATTTTCACTGGGGCACTTCACGCAACAGCCTTAATAATTCAACAGCGCCCGATTCGGTAGGTTCAGGGATGTCGAACGTGAATATCTCAACAACCCTCACAGGGCTGTCGGCTAACATGACCTATTATTATTGCGCTGCCGGTTCAAGTGCAGTTGGCACTGCTTACGGGGATACACTGAGTTTCTCGACCATGTTGCCGGCGCTTGCAGTTACCCCTCCGAACAGGAGTGTAGGTGATACAACCGGACAAACCCGGTTTTTCGTCAGCAGTAATATCAACTGGTTTGTTTCAAGCAATGCCTCCTGGTGCGTGCCTACATCTTCAGGATCCGGGGATGATACCATCTTCACTGCTTTTGAGGCTAATACAGGATCGGCTCCAAGGGTTGCCACACTCACAGTCAGCGGCAGCGGTGTTACTCCGGTAAGCGTGACTGTGTCACAGGCAGGGGTTGTTCCCATACTTATCGTCACTCCTGCGAACCGCGATGTCGTTGCCGATACAGGAAGAACGAATTATGATGTGGTTTCCAATATCTCATGGTTCGTTTCCTCCGATGCAGGCTGGTGCACAGTGACCCCCTCAGGAACAGGAAACGGAAGCATTACAGCAACCTACCCGGTTAACCCGGATATCACACCCAGGGTTGCACATATATCGGCATCAGGCACCGGCATCGGCCCGGTCGTGGTCACTGTGACCCAGGCAGCCGCAGCACCAACGCTGAATGTTACACCAGCCAGCCAGAATGTACCTTATATCGCCGGAAGTTTTAACTACACCGTTACTTCCAATACCAGCTGGACTGTGCAATGCGACAGCGCCTGGTGTACGGTAACACCTTCGGGTAGTAAAAATGGTACTATCGTTGCGAACTTTACCCAGAATACCGGCAACACTCCACGCACTGCGCATATCGCTGTTGCCGCAACGGGAGTGACCCCTGTTTCAGTCACCCTTACACAGGCAAAATCCAGTGCCGGAGTACCCGGAACCCCGGCAAGCCAGGTTGAAATCTATCCGAATCCAAATAAGGGGATTTTCAATATCGTTCCGGCAGACGGCAGCAGGCTTGAATTAAACATCGAGGTTGAAGACATGAATGGAAAAACCATTCTCAGGAAACAACTGAAAGGCCAGGATGAATACCAGGTTGACCTTTCTTCAGCTGCAGCCGGGACATACTATATCCAGATCAAATCAGATACTTACCTGATTAAAAGAAAAGTCGTCATCCTGCGATAGCAGATAATTTTATACAAATGAAAACTTCATGGATGGTAATAGCCGGGATGATATTCCTGTCTATGGCATTTGACGCCAAACCAGCATTTTCACAGAAGATCTCAGTAAAGAACGACACATTGCCGACGGCCTTACTGTTGATCGACATTCAGGATTTTTATTTCCCGGGCGGAAAACTCCCCCTGGAAAATCCTGAAAAAGCAAGCGAAAAAGCAGCGTCGGTACTCAGGATTTTCAGGGATCAGAAGCTGCCCGTTATCCATATACAGCATTACGGCGGAAGCCCGATCCATTCAAATGTTTCGCCTTTGCCGGGTGAAAAAGTGGTCACCAAGCAGGAAGCAAATGCATTTGACCGTACCGACCTTCTTGAATATCTGAAAGGGTTGCACGTAAAACGCTTGATATTATGCGGTATGCAGACTCATATGTGCCTGGAAGCCGCCACCCGGGCCGCATATGATTATGGTTTTATTTGTGTGGTGGTACAGGATGCCTGTGCAACCAGGGCGCTGAAATGGGGTGACCGCACGGTTTCGGCAGAGGATGTCCATGCAAGCACCCTGGCCACGCTCGACAGGTTTTATGCCAAAGTAGTGAACGCCTCGGATCTGCAGCCTTAAAGCATGGGTATTCAATTCACTGAAGTTTGCTATCTGACGAGCTCCTGGCTTTCCAGTTTGCCAGTTCATTTTCAGGAACATTATAACCCAGCTCTTTCGATTTTATGCCTGCGGTATAAGCATCCTTGAACCTTGAATCCTGAGCCAGGGACAGGGCTTTGAAATAGTAAAGCCTGCCATTGGAATTGTCAAGGCTGATGGCCATGGTAAACTCCGAATCAGCTTTCGCGAAATTGCCCTTATTGTACCATGCAGAGCCCAGGTTAATCAGGGAAGCCAGGTTGAACGGGCTGTCCTTCTCATTATAGCTGAGCACTTTGTCGAAGTCGGCTATTGCAAGGTCGTAGTTTTTTCGAATGTCGAAATATAAGGTGCCCCTCATGGCATAAGGTGCCGCAGGAGGATTCAGTCCACAGGCCAGGTTTGCATTATCAAATGCTTTATCAAAATCCTTGTTATAGTAGTACAGCACACTCAGCCCGTAATATCCCCTCCAATGACCCGGGTATTTCTCAACCACATTATTCCAGAAAGTATAATTGTCCTTCCAGGTACTTATCCTCTGCACCGAAAGAATTGAAAATACTGAAACCGCCAGGAGCAGCAAGCCATAAGCCGGATATTTCCAGCCTGATTTCATGCAATAAACCGAAAACAGGAGGCCAGCAATAAAAAACAGGCCGATATAGGGAATGTAGGAGTAACGTTCATTGACGAGTGAATCACCTACGGGAACAAACTTAAGCACCACCGAGACCGTAGCGGTGTAGAAAAGCAGGGCGAAAAGATATTCTCTTGATTTTCTGGCTGATAAGGCAGCAGCCGCAAACAGACCAGCAAGAAGCAGTGGCAGGAAGTAAAACCAGAAAGGCAGGTCGGAGAGGCTTAGGTAATTATAAGGGTGAATGGCACAAAGGTTTACCGGGAAGAACATCATGAAGATATAGGTCAGAAAACTGTAACAGCCATTAAAGATGTTCATCAGTACTGATGTCTGGCTGCTGTTGACCGCGCTTACTGCAACAGAGGCTTTAATTGCAAGTATTCCGAACAGGGCCGAAAGAGCCAGGAACGGGACTTTTTCAATGATCATTTTCCATGACCATTTCCTGCCCAGGTAATAATCGATCACAAACAGCAGGGCTGGAAGTGTAATAGCTTGCTCCTTAGATAAATCCGATAAAATGAAAAATAAAAAGGCTAGGGCCAGCAATGCAAAACGGCCTGAACGGATATAACGTATATAAACCAGCAGGGAAGCCAGGAAGAACAGGCTGTACAGAACATCCTTCAGTTCGGCCACCCAGGCCACGCTCTCGACATGCATGGGATGGATTCCGAAAAGCAGAGCCGTGACTGCCGCGGCCATCCATTCCTTTTTATTCCTGAGTTCATAAATGATGCTGAAGACAAGGGCTGTGTTCAAAAGGTGCATCAGAACATTATTCAGGTGGAACCAGAAAGGGTTCAATCCGCCGTAAAGACCCGGATCTCCCTTGGGAAATACCAGGAATTCAATATGAAACCATAGCATGGTAAGTGGATGGTAATGCCCCAGGTAGAAGGTTGAAAACGAAAAGACCTTTGAAAAATCGAAATCCCGCAGGAAAGGATTTTCCCAGGTATAGCTGTGATCATCCCATAAAAGAAGGGAGTTTGACAATGCTGGAAGGTAGATAATGAAAGTTATTCCTAATGTGATCAGTAAAGGATACCTTATGCTGATGGCCGAGGGGATGGGTTTTACAGGATTGGTATTTTTCAGCTTTTTCTTCTGATCCTTTTTCATGATTTTAATCTCTTTTGGTGGATTTCCCGCGCCCGGCTCCGGAATCTGGTGCCGGGGCTGACCCAGGATTAAAAACTATGACTGGCAAGAACCCGGTCAATCGTTTACCTGTTCTTAGCCTGTATGGGATCTTTCAGGAACTTCTTCATAGAGACAACGTTCATGCGGATCACGTCTGAGTTTCTTTCCTTAGGTTCCACCTTCAGTTTCACAAGCTTTCTTCCTCTTGCCGTGGCTTCGACAGTAGTTTTTTCCGGGGCATGAAGCTTGAAATCCACGTTCCAGTCGGGCGGCCAGCTTGGCATTAAATATAGTTTGCCATCAATAGTCTGCAGTAAGGATTCCTGCAGGGCAATCATACCGCTGCCTCCCCAGTTATGGTCGGGAGTCCAGTCATGTCCCGGGCCCCAGAATGCAGGGAATCTCAAAGGGCCGTCATCCAGTTTCTTAATGATCAGCGCCTTCGCCTCATCCCATAATCCAAGCCTTGAGCAGAATATTGCATCCTGGTGCCAGCTTACATAGCCATACTGGTTGTCGTAATCGGCGCCAAAGTGCCAGGTATCAACAGCTTCCATGGAACCCGGTTTTCCAATGCCGAAGATGCCGTAAGGGAACACTGGATACAACTGCGGAAGTTCTATATTATTTATGAATTCCCAGGATTCAGCCGGGGCAATTACCTTTTTGCCTTTCATGGTCCGGAAAGGAATATCGGGTACCCGGTTCAGAACTTCCTGCCAGTATGCCCTTTGATCGGGACTGCTGTATGATTCAGGAAGAGTGAGAAGCGAAGACAGCACGGAGCGGAGGGCGGCAATAACCGGAGTCGGGTTCCGGGCGATTTTGTAAGTTTCCAGGGCCGTAGAGGGATAAATTATAAGCTTCCCTTTTGCATCCAGGGCCTTCCCGTAAAGACGTTTTGCCCAGTACTGGTAATGCTCGTCGTAAAAGCGGACACAGCTTGTCACAAAGGGGAGATATCCCGAAATGTCCTCCCCGCTGAACCTCTGGTATTCAAGCACCATGAAGGCAAATTCAAGTGCATTGTCATATTCATCCGAAACCCAGTCATTGTCGAGGTAGCCGTAATCAAGCACCCTGATCTTTTTGCCGGTGCTGTCAATGACGAGCCTGGTGCTGGCCGAATCGCTTCGTGGTCCGGTTTTTCCATGCCCCCAGCCATACTGGTAAATGTCGCCAATGGGCAGGCCGAAATTCTCAAGATGCTCTCCGTAACTGGCTCCCCCATGCTTCCAGTAGGTATTTGTCCTCAGCTCGGCCGCAGCCAGGTTCCTCGAATACAATGCAAACTGGGGATGCATGAATGAAAAATCCCCCGACTTCAGCATGGGCCAGTAAACCAGCCTCTGGTTCTGGGCTGTGAAACTTCCACCGCCCCATTGCCTGAAATCAGGGCTGAGGCCGCGGTATTTTTCCACGACGAGCCCGGGATCAAAGGTGAAAAGCCCCCCGTTGAATTTGGTCGGGTAATCACCGTAAGCATTACACGCAAGCATATACCTGAAAAGCTGGTAGTTCCTTCCAATCCTCCATCCCGGGTCGGAAGGCCCTGCCCCGGAATTGATCACGATATGGCTCCTGTCCCAAAAGGAAGCCCACCATTTAAGGTTTTTTGACCAGGCTGTTTCCACGGGGTCCAGGGATACGAGTTCACGTTCCAGACCGCTTTTCCAGACTTCAGCCGACGCTGCCTGAGAGGTGTGAAGAAGGATCAGAAAGGCGTTGTTTTTTGAGGGTGTAAGGGATTTCATGACCCATCCCTTATACCTGGTGCCAAGGTATATGCCTTCGCTGTAACGGTTGAATGCGAGGTTCCCGCCGCTCATCAATCCACCGAAGGTGAGATCTTTTAAAGGATTCCTTAATTGGCTCTTTACCTGGTCAAGATGCTGCTGGGTGATCTCTTTGTCGATAACGAGGTCGTCGTTATGGTTCCTGTGATACCAGAGTATTCCGTCAGGCCCGTTCGCTATGAAGTCCTTGTACGTTGTCAAAGGAATGACCGAAGGATCGGTGCCGAGGAAGCTGAGGCATTGCATCCTCTCATCCCTGCCGATAAGATGGTCTTCGGATCTCCAGCTTTCATAAGTGGCTTCCATGGTGAGAGGAACGTTGCTTTCGGCCGAAAAACGGACGACCGGCCTGAACACTTCCACCCATAACTTTGCTTTAACCCTGACATCTCCCTTAACAGCTTCAAATTCGACACAACCCTCCTTCAGCCTGAGTTCCTGCCTGAACATGGTAAAACCTTCGGAAAAGGGATTTGGGCTGAACCTGATCCTGACCCTTCCCAGTTTGAGCATGCTGTTGTTTTCATCGAAGGTCCCTGTCCTGGAGATGTAAAACAGGATATCCCCGTTTTCAACCCATGCGTTGCAGCCGATGTCGCCTCCACCCAACGGCATGGACCCTGACGCATCGGCCGACGGAGTGGTCCATTTTACATTATACTGGTCTGTGTACCTGATGTTCCCGGCCGGGGAATATCCCGGAAGAAAAATAATAAAGAAAAATGAGATAAGAGAATAAAGAAGGCGGGAGTGTTTCATTTGGTAAGGGTTTCGGTCCTGCCGGCTATAAGCAGTTTCAGGTGTAAAGGTAACGCTTGATCTTCTGGGTGGGAGTTTTTTCGAATGGGGATTCCTGTACAACAACTCTCTGAACCTGGGAGAACTTATTCACCCTGGTGTTCACATAATGTAAAAGCTCAAGCTGCAGCTCGTCAATTTTATGTTCCACGTAATCTGAAATGTCGTGTTTTAGCTGAGAGTAACGTTCTTCAATTTCTTCCCTGTTGAACTGGACCAGGGCCACAAGCCTTTCCTGCTGCAACACTACCAGGGAATCCACCACATGCTGGAAGTTGTTGATGATGGATTCGATGTCTTCGGGATGAATGTTTTCGCCACCCTGGCCGATAATTGTATTTTTAAGCCTTCCCTTGATATAGAGGTAGCCGTCTTTATCAAAAACACCAAGGTCGCCGGTTTTAAACCAGCCGTCGGGGGTGATGACTTCAGCAGTAAGCAAAGGTTCTTTATAATAACCCTGCATTACATTGGGCCCCCTTGCCCAGATCTCGCCTTCGCCGGTCTTTTTATCGGGGTTCTGAATGATAAGTTCTATGTCTTCAATAGCCGGGCCGGTCGATTGGAGCCGGGCATTCTGAGGGTTAAACCCTGCAAGAAGGGGGGAGGTCTCAGTGAGTCCGTAACCTATCGCATAAGGAAATTTCGACTCGATGAGAAATTTTTCAACTGTACGGTTGATCTTGGCGCCTCCGATTCCGAAAAAATGAAGCTCACCGCCAAAAGTCTGCATTAATTTTTTTCCTGCAGCTACATTAAGGATCTTCCTTATTAAAGGAATATGAATAGCGGCATGAAGAAAGATGTTTTTTGTAAAAGCAGGCTGAATCCTATTCCTGAATATCTTTTCAATTATGAGTGGAACGGTAAGCATTATGGTAGGCTTTACTTCGAGTAATGCCGGGAGAAGCACCGAAGGAGTAGGCGCTTTCCCAAGATACCATATACCGGCTCCCCTAAGCATCGGTAATACCATCCCTATAGTGTTTTCATACGAATGTGAGAGCGGAAGCACTGAAAGGAAGCGGTCTGTTTCCCTGATTTCCTGCACGCGCCCGCTTTTATCGGCGGTGAAGCAGATGTTAAGGTGGGAAAGCATGACCCCTTTTGACTTTCCTGTTGTTCCCGAGGTGTAGATTATCGAAGCCAGGTCATTCTTACCGACTGAATATCTATTTTGTGGTTCTGCTGATGGGTCAAATTCCGGGTCGCAGGCTTCGCGGGATTTTAATGAGAAATTTTCGATCCTGATTCTCTTCGGAGCAATGTCATCGGGTATCGAATTGACTTTTGACTGCT
>Ga0364867_10075_pt1 | contig 59800 bp, 46 predicted proteins | sample ExccelAu500001D4_3_FD_206915 | JGI IMG/M metagenome (GOLD analysis project Ga0364867, IMG submission 206915) | Enriched cells from Trout Bog Lake Hypolimnion, Wisconsin, USA - BchlTB.Aug13.5000.01.D4 | ecosystem: Environmental > Aquatic > Freshwater > Lake > Hypolimnion/Profundal zone | place... | reverse complement strand
TCTATTGAAATATTTGCAACAAATTGATAGTCCTGTTAGATTTGTAGCAAGCAATTGACAAATGCTAGTCGTTCTTTAAATAAAAAAACAATGTTGGGTGGTGAAATTTTAGGCAGACACACCTCCTTGTCCCGGTGGCGGAGAATATGGAAAACCCGAAGCGGGCTAACCACTCTGTGAAGGTTCGAATCCTTCCCCAACAGCTATTAAGTTAAAGGTCGGAAGATTTTAGGGAAAAGTTAAAAAATTTTATTCTAAAAGCAAAAACGACACGAGACTTAGTAATTAAATACTGTAGGATGGTGAAATTTTAGGCAGACACACCTCCTTGTCGCGGTGGCGAAGAGTTTGGGAAACTCTCAGCAATGAGAATAACCACTTCGTGAAGGTTCGACTCCTTCTCCTACAGCCTCTTCTCATAATTTAGGTTTATAATTGGTTAGCAAAGGCCCCTGCCCATCAGGGGCTTTGCTTGTTTTATAGGGTTTTTGGACCCGGCTAATTCCCCTCTCTCATATTAACATCGAATAATGAATTTTTAATGTCGAATATCGAAGTTCTGTTGTGATGGAAAAAATGGCACTTTATACGACTGTCATAGAGCAGAAATAATTTAAACGTGGCGTATAAGTAACTCGCCGATTTCCTCAACTTAACCATCACTCCAAAAAGGCTATTATTTCTCCGATTAAAACAAACTAAAGATTTAGTTGTTAATGTGCTTTATATATTTTAACTTTGATTATTAATAAAAACAAAGACTCATGTTTTCTATGTAAAAATCACATCATCAACTGTTTACAGGAATTGAGTGTCTATTTAATTTATTGTATATTTTGTTTTGAACCATGGAAATTAAAGAATTAACCCGCGCAGAAGAGCAACTAATGCAGGTTTTATGGCAACTGCAAAAAGGGTTTGTAAAAGATGTTATTGAACTACTGCCGATACCAAAGCCGGCTTATAACACAGTATCGACCATTATCCGGATTTTAGAAACCAAAGGCTTTGTCGACCATATTGCGCATGGAAAAAGCCACGAATACTACCCCATAATTAGCAAAGAGCAGTATCAGAATTTCGCGACGGATAAGCTTATGAGCGGCTATTTTGATAATTCGGTAAAGGGAATGTTCTCCTATTTCGTAAAAAAAGAAAAAATAGACCTGAAAGAGGCCGATGAGATTTTGAAACTAATTGAAAAACTTAAAGAAAAATAGTTATGAACTGGTGGCACTATTTATTGCTGGTAAATATTTACCTGCTGTTGTTCTATGTGTTTTATTCGTTGATGCTTGCACGCGAAACTTTTTTTCAGCTTAACCGGATCTACCTCGTCGCGGCAGCCGCGTTATCCTTCATAATTCCCTTGATACAGGCCACTTGGGTGCAAAATTTATTTATCACCCAAAATGTACAGTATCGCATTTATAGTAGCCCCGTTTTTGTCTATAAATTTAATCCCGTTAAGGATACCTCAATTACCATTGGCGAAATACTGCTGGTAGTTTACCTCACGGGAATTCTCTTTTTACTGGCCAGGTTTATAAAACAGTTATACACCTTAAAGAAAGTCATCAACCAGCCACAGCCGAACGCCCCTTACTCTTTCTTTAAAAAAGTAAAATTAGGCGACGATATAATAAACCGCGATTCAATAGCAGCCCATGAGCAAGTCCATGCCCATCAATGGCATAGTGCGGACGTGTTATTGATAGAACTGGTAATGATTGTAAATTGGTTTAACCCCGTAGTATATTTTTACCGCATAGCCATCAAACGCATTCATGAATTTATAGCCGACAAACACGCCATACAGACCGGAGGCAATAAAGCCGACTATGCCTTACTCCTGTTAAGCAAAACATTTAACACCCAGGTGCACGAACTTGTAAACCCCTTTTATAACCATAGTTTAATAAAACAACGTATTATGATGCTTCAAAAAAATAAATCGAGCCGGGTAGCCCTGCTCAAATACTGCCTTTCGGCGCCACTATTTATCTTAATGCTTATTTTATCGTCGGCCACCGTAAACAATAGCAAAACGGTACACTTTATTAATATTAAAGCCGCTTCGGTTTTCTTAACTCCGGCAACCATCGTGGGAAACGTAATTAAAACTGACCATGAACAGGTTTTAACTCCGGCAGCCAGCAGCAACAAGGGCAATAAAATAGCTGCCGCTTCAACCTTAAAACAAGATACCATTCATATTGCAAAAGACAAGGTATTCACTTCTGTTGAACAACAGCCCTCATTCCCTGGCGGCATCGATGAATTTTATCGCTTTTTGGGGAAAAATATTCGATACCCAAAAAAGGCCTTCGATAGTGGCACACAAGGACGGGTAATTGTTAGTTTTATCGTTGAAAAAGATGGTGCATTAAGCAATGTTCATGTAATACGCGGCATTGGTGATGGTTGCGACGAGGAGTCGGTACGCGTTTTAAGTATGTCGCCAAATTGGGCACCGGGGATGCAAAATGGGAAGCCCGTAAGAACGCAATATACCGTTCCGATAGCATTTTCGATCGAAGATAAACCGGCTAAGCATTTTGAAACAGGTGACGTTGCCGATCCTAAAAACACTAAAAAAGATAGTTCCAATTTTGCTGGCGTAAAAACCAGCGACAATAACACTATCGTTTTGTCGGGCCATCCATTATATTTTGTTGATGGGGTTGAAGTAAAAGAAATTGATAAACTAAAGCCAGAGGATATAAAAAGTGTTACAGTACTTAAAGACAAACCGGCAACTGATTTATATGGTGCAAGGGCGTCTTTTGGTGTAATTTTAATAGAAACCAAAAAGAAAGCGGACGGCAAATTATTGCTTAAAAGTACCAAAGAATAATCTCGCCTTACAACCTTATCGAACCAAAAACCGTTATGCCGACGAGCTTTCGAACGAAAATTTTAAGGCTCATTGGTTTGGTTAAACAACCGCCTCGTACTGCTTGTTGGCATGCAGTTGTAAATCTCCGGGTTTAAATTTCCACCTCCGGTGCGACCATAACCAGTATTCGGGCTGTTCCCTGATCACCTGTTCCAAATACTGTACATGCCTGTCGGTTATTTCGTAGGGGGCGGTAGCTTTAGGTTCGGTAAACAGTGGCACAAATGTGCATTTGTAATAACCTCTTTTTTCAATCCGTATATCGCAAAAAACTAATACACTATTGGTTAGTTTCGCCAGTTTTTCTACACCTAAAAATACTGGAGTGGGCTGATTTAAAAAATCGGCAAAATAAACTATTTCCGATTTGGCTGGCGTTTGGTCGGCAACCAAAACCGTTGCGGTGCGTTCGTTCCGGTATTCTACCAGTTTACGCGCAATGTTTTTCATGGTAATCAAATCAGCGCCAAATCGCGAACGCATCCTTAAAAGGAATTGATTGAAGAACCCGTTGGACAGGGTTTTATAAACTATTATCCGCCGCTCGCTAATTAGTTGGCTAAACCTTAGTGCATTCATTTCCCAATTGCCATAGTGGCCTAGCACGCCCAATACACTTTGTCGATTTTCAAACGCTTCCGAAATAACGTCTTCGTTAACCGGCCTAACCCTTTTTATTAATTCCTTTTCGGATATGGTTAGCGTTTTAATGGTTTCCACTATCAAATCGGCTAAATAGTGATAGTACTTTTTTCTGATCAGATCCCGCTGCTGTGTAGATTTTTCAGGAAAGGAATTCAACAAATTTTGGTCAACTATCTTACGCCGATAGCCTGTTACATAGTAAAGCATTACATATAAAAAATCGGCGATCATATAAAGGATCCAAAATGGGAGTAAGGAAATCAGGTAAAGTAAACCTAACAACAAAATATAGAGTACTTTTTTCATCATATTTCACTAAAAGAAATTAATGTCGCAAAAAAAGAATAATAATATAATAAAGAATATGTTTTACGTCACAATTCATTTTTTTACAATTGGCGTACCAAATCCACTCCGTTTTCAAAATCTTAAGACAGTAATAAAGGTGAATAGTTTAAATTACCAAACTAAAATAAGCACGGTCTGAAGAGTAATCTGTAGCAAAGCAGGAGAGTCTTTTCTTTATTACCAACCGGGCGTTTGCCTGGTCCCCCGTGGTGAACATAAAAAGTAAACCGAAATCTGGCCAGCCACCGACCAGCAACTCATAGTTCCGATCTAACATTAAAGGTAATCAGGTAACACATGTGGCATAATTCGAGTCGGTCAAAATCTTAAATCAGCCGTCCCACATTTTACTTTCAGCTATGGCATTTTCTATATTTGGTTTATTTCTTTAAATAAAATTTGCTTACTTTAGGAGTGAATATTCGTTCGTTGGCCCTATCGCATGAAAAAACATTTTCTCATCGTATTTTCAATACTATTAACATTCCTAACATGCTTTAAAGCCTTTGCACAGGATACAGTTTCGAATGGCGGAAGTACGAAACCTATAAACTTTCCTGCCGGCTCGTGTACTTATAACTGGGCAAGCAATAATACCAGCATCGGCTTGGCGGCAAGCGGCACAGGCAATATTCCTTCGTTTACCGCTGTAAATACTGGGAGCAGCCCGGTTACAGCTACTATTAGTGCTACACCTGTAAACACGGGCTTTGCTTATATACCAAATTCAGAAAACAACACTGTTTCTGTCATCAATACATCAACAAATTTAGTGGTGGCCACTATACCCGTTGGTAACATTCCTATCGGCGTATCGGTGAGCCCGGATGGAAGCAAAGTTTATATAACAAATGACGACTCGGATAATGTTTCTGTAATAAATACCGCCACCAATACAGTTGTGGCAATTAATGGTGTTGGTGTTGGTGCGACGGGGTTATCGGTAAGCCCTGATGGCAGCCGGGTTTACGTGGCAAATTCAACCTATAATAATGTTTTGGTAATAAATACAGCAACCAATAGCGTTGTAGCTACGATTCCGGTAGGAATCTTTCCCGAGGGAGTATCAATAAGCCCTGACGGCAGCAAGGTATATGTCGTAAATGAGACTTCGCAAACGGTTTCTGTAATCAGTACCGCAACCAATACGGTGGTGGCCACTATAGCCGTTGGTGCAGACCCCGTTGGCATTACTGTAAGCCCGGATAACAGCCGGGTTTATGTAACCAACAGCATTTCTGGAAATGTTTCGGTAATAAATACTTTAACAAACGCGGTAATAGCCACTATTGGGGTAGACAAAAACCCGTATGCCATAGCGCTAAGCCCCGATGGCAGCCAGATTTATGTTACAAATGCTGGTTCAAATACGGTTTCGGTAATCAATGCTGCCTCCAAGGCAGTAACTGCAACGATTGCCGTAGGCAGTAGCATGCGGGGCATATCGGTAAGCCCCGATGGTAGTTTGGTTTATGTAGCAAATTCTGGCGGCAATTCGGTTTCGGTAATTACTACGGCAACTAATACCGTGTCGGCAACAATTCCGGTAGAGGGAGTACCCGTTTCATTGGGAAATTTCATTACTGCGGGGGACTGTAGTGGTACGCCGATTCAATTTACGATTACCGTAAACCCCACTCTTCCTCCTACCATCACCGCCACCCCAGCAACTGGCTCTATTTCCGCTTGCGCAGGAACAGCATCAGCCAGCCCGCAAATACAGCAATTTACCGTTTCGGGCAGTAACTTAACGGGTGATATTATAGCAACAGCACCAGCAGGTTTTGAGGTATCGCTTGCATCGGGGACTGGATACGGAAGCAGTGTCACCATCCTTCAAAGTTCGGGTACCGTAGATAGTGTAGTGGTTTATGTGCGGTCATCGGCAACTGCGCCGACTGGCAGTATATCCGGTAACGTCACAATAACATCGGTCGGGGTCAGTACCCAAACTGTTGCGGTAACAGGTACGGTAAATGCACTACCTACCGTAAATAAAGTTACCAACCAAACAGTTAATAATGGGGTGGCCACCGCGGCGGTTAACTTTACGGGTACCGGTGGCACATTTAACTGGGTTAATGATACACCCGGGATCGGTTTGCCTGCGAGTGGTATCGGAAATATCGCTTCGTTTGCTGCGGTAAATACAGGCGGCAGCCCGGTAGTAGCTACAATTACCGTTAACCCCTCCTTTAAAACCCTTGCATATCTTGCAAATGAGTCTTCGACCACCGTTTCGGTGCTGGATATCGAAAGCGATTCGGTAGTTGCCACCATCCAGGTAGGTACGGCCCCCACCTTTGTATCGGTAAGCCCGGATGGCAGCAGGGTATATGTTGGTAATCAAGGAACAAACAATGTTTCGGTAATAAATACAGCGAGTAATAAGGTCATCGCTACCATCCCGTTGATCGGTCAGCCTTTTGGAGTAACGGTAAGTCCGGATGGAAGTAAGGTATATGTGACGACCTCTGACGCAAGCACGGTTTCGGTAATTAGCACGGCAACCAATACGATTGTAGCAACTATACCGATGAGTGGTTTACCATACGGAATATCAGTGAGTCCTGATGGAAAGATGATTTACGTTGCAAATCAGAATTCGGCTAGCGTTTCGGTGATTAATGCGGCAACAAATGTTATTGTCGCTACAATTCCGGTCGGGAACAACCCGATTGGTGTATCTGCTAGTGCTGATGGCAGTCGTGTATATGTGGCAAATGGATTTTCGAGCTCGGTATCGGTAATTAATACTGCAACAAATACAGTGATTGCTACAATCAGCGTGGGCCAGTCGCCAGTTACCCTAACTATCGGCAATAACGGGAAGTATGTTTATGTGGTAAATCAAGGCTCAGGTAATGTTTCGGTGATAAATACCGCCACAAATACGGTGGTATCTTCAATTCCTGTGGGATTTCTGCCCTTTGGTGGATCATTAAGCCCCGATGGCAGTATGCTGTATGTACCAAATGAGGGTTCCAATACTATTTCGGTGATTAGCACTGCAACAAACATTGTCATAGCTACAATACCAATTGGTTCTGCCAATCTTACAGCCGTCGGTAATTTTATAATGCAAAGTACGGGCTGCGTTGGCGCCCCGATTACCTTTACCATCACTGTTAATTCTACAACGTCATTCATAAACGCCACTACAGCTACCGGCAGTATTTCTGCCTGTGAAGGTACGGCATCTGTAAGTCCTAATATTCAGCAGTTTATAGTTTCGGGTAGTCTTTTAACGGATAATATTACAGCGACAGCCCCGGCCGGCTTTGAGATATCACTTGCTTCGGGGAGTGGATACGGAAACAGTGTCACCATCCCCCAAACTTCGGGTACGGCAGACAGTACAATGGTTTATGTGCGATCAGCATCTACTGCTTCCGCTGGCAGTATATCCGGTAACGTAATATTAACATCTACAGGGGCAAGTAACCAAACCGTGGCGGTAACCGGCACGATAAATGTGCTACAAATTGTCAATGCAGTTTCTAGCCAAGCTGTTTCTAACGGCACCACCACGGCAGCGGTTAATTTTACTGGAACAGGCGATGCATACACCTGGATTAACGATACACCGGGAATAGGTTTGGCCGCAAGTGGCACAGGAAATATTGCTTCGTTTACCGCAGTTAATACCGGGAACAGCCCGGTAATTGCGACGATTAGGGTAAACCCTGCGATTAAGACCTTTGCATACCTTCCATACCGGCAATCTAATAGTGTTTCAGTGCTCGATGTTGCAACCAACACAGTGGTTGCAACCATCGCCGTAGGTTTGGCTCCGATGCCTGTATCAGTAAGCCAGGATGGTAACCGCGTTTATGTTGGCAATCAAACGTCAAATAATGTTTCGGTGATAAATACGGCCACCAACAAAGTAATAGCTACGGTCCCTGTGGCTGGTCAGCCTTTTGGAATCGCGATAAGTCCGGATGATAGCAAGGTATATGTGGCCAACTGGGGCACAACAGGCACTGTTTCGGTAATCAACACCACAACCAATACGGTGATAGCAACCGTTCCGGTTGGCTCGTCTCCGTTCGGCATAGCGGTAAGTCCCGATGGCAGCAGGATTTATGTAGCAAATTCTACTTCGGGCAGTGTTTCGGTAATCAACGCAACAACAAATACAGTCGTAGCTACTATTCCTGTCGGCACCTTGCCGGAAGGCATATCTGTAACCCCGGATGGCAGCAGGGTATACGTGGCAAATCAGGATCTGAACAACGTATCGGTAATCAACACAGCAACAAATACCGTAATTGCCACCATACCCGTAGGTTCGGCACCTACTTCGGTTTCAATTAGCCCGGACGGGAGCCGTGTTTATGTGGTAAATCAAACAACAAACAATATTTCGGTAATAAATACAGCTACAAATACGGTAGTATCTACAATTTCCGTTGGGGTTAACCCTTATAACGGATCATTAAGTGCTGATGGCAGCACGTTGTATGTAACATATGATTACTATATATCAATACCAGCTGCTAAGACTATTACTGTGATCAATACGGTAACGAATACAGTAACAACTACAATACCAGCGGTTCCGATAAACCTCACTTCCGGCAATTTTATATTGGAGAGCAAAGGCTGCACGAGCACCCCAGTTGCATTTACTATTACCGTAAGCCCTCCCACTATAACGGCCAGCATAGCATCGGGCACTATTTCAGCGTGCGCCGGTACAGCATCTTCCAATCCCAATATCCAACAATTTACAGTTTCGGGTAGTGGTTTAACGGGTAGCATCACGGCCACCGCTCCGGCAGGATTTGAGGTATCGCTCGCCACGGGGAATGGATATGGAAGTAGCGTTACCATCCCACAGCACTCGGGTACGGTCGACAGTACGGTGGTTTATGTACGATCGGCGGCAACGGCATCAGCAGGGAACATATCCGGCAACGTAACACTAACATCTGCCGGGGCGAGCAGCCAAACCGTAGCAGTCGCGGGAACAATTAACCCGGTTGTAACAGCTACATTAACTATATCGCCTTCCCAAAACGGCGTTTGCTTCGGCACACCGATAACATTCACTGCAAACCCAACTCCAGCTGTGGCAGCACCTAATTTCCAGTGGCTGGTGAACGGCAACAACACTGGGCTCAACAACCCGATATTCCAAAGTAGCACATTTGCCAATGGTGATGTGGTGAGCTGTGTGATGACAAGCAGCGCTGGTTGCATTGCGCCCGCGTCAAGCACCAATGTTACCATGAATATTTTTCCGTTGCCCATTGTTAAGGGCGGAGGAAATAAAACCATTGACAAGGGTAGCAGTGTAATATTAACCGCGGATACCTCAGGAAAAATAACCGATATAACCTGGAGCCCGCTTTTAGGTTTGGATAACTATAAGATTTTAAACCCCAAAGCCACCCCTGTGACAACTACATTATATACCATAACTGTGCAATCAGCAGCAGGTTGTATAGCTGTAGATTCGGTATTGGTAACCGTGTTCGACGGGATAATTATTCCCAACACTTTTACGCCAAATGGCGATGGGGTTAACGATAAATGGGACATCCAAAACTTAAATGATTATCAGAATTGCCTCGTACGTATATTCGATCGCTACGGGGCTGAAGTTTACAGTTCAAAAGGTTATTCCAGCGCCTGGGATGGCACCAAAAGTGGTCGGCGTTTGCCAATCGGTACCTACTATTATATTATAAACCTTAACAATAATACGCAACCATTATCGGGCTTTGTGGCGCTGTTAAGGTAATATTGCGCTTTCGATGTGCCTTTAAAAAGCAAAAGCCTCTAATAAAAATTAAAGGCTTTTGCTTATGAGGTGGTGGTCCCGACGAGAATCGAACGTAACCCCTCTGATATGCTTTAAACGCGGTTTTTGGCGTTTTTTATAGTAAAAATTGCTTGCTGACTCACCAAATTTTCAGTCGTTTTTGGTTGCAAATGCTATGATATAAATTTCGCCAATTTTATCCTAAATAGCAACAAAATATTTAAACAAATACTTCTAATTAGTGAAATAAAATTAAAGGCAAATTGGATCAAATGTTAATGCAATTTGGGCTTTTTAGTATCCTAAATATACAGGGCCGGTGAGTACTTCTTTTTATTCAATATAATTTTGGAATAATTTTGTTGTTCAATTTTCTTTATGGTTCGAGTACCATAGGTCACCGAAGGTGAACGCCATGGTACCTACATCGAACCGTTTTATCGATAAACTTAGGACTATCGGGAATTTTAAAAAACCGGCTAAACCTGAGTTTTTGCAATTATATCGGCTGATAGGTACCATGCTCAATTAACTAACACACATACATAGGGATATTCTTTTAAATCGTGCCTACACGAAGAATACACTTTTTTCTTCTGATGGAACAGAACAGCATATAAACGTAGCGCTGCATTAATACTTAAGTGCAGTCGACGGGGATGCTGGCATTTTTTTTCAGGCAGGAAAATGAGCGGCTTGAAAAACAAAATTATTATAGGAGGTCTTAAATTAGGGAAAATAATCTTCCGTTCGGAAATACTAAAAATGGATTATATCCAAATCGTTTTTTCAACCTTTCGTTTACGGCTAGTACCCTTGAAATAAAATCGTTTGATAATTTAGTATCTATTTTTGCAGATATTTGTAATGTTAATTCGGCGACGTCCATACAGTCCTCAAATGAACCAAGCATTTGAGCGAAACTTCTTTCCATATCAGAAATAGTTTGCGTTTCCTTTTCAGGATTCATGAATATTGATAAAAATGGATAGTAGATAATTTTAATGACTTCGGGCAAAGAAGACATATCTAAATCGCCTATCAATTTATCAGTCACCGTGTTGTAGTCGTCCATTTTAAGATGGTATAAACTTCTGAATATATAATGCTTTTTTAGGAAATCGAGAGGGTCCAGCTGCTCGGCCTTTTTGCCGTCCGCCGGTACGCTAATTGTATGAATGACTTTTTTATTTGCAATAACAGCAACCATAATTCTGAAGTCAGCAGGTAATGCAATCAGATCAATATGAATCCAACCATCCCAATTCCATGGAAGGAGCGATTCAATTTCCAATTGATAGTCACTTTTACCATTTTTGCCTACCAAATCAATCCATCCCTTCACTACCTTAAAACCTCTAAAGGAAGCGTTGCCAATACACATGGCCTGATTATTTATGATAATAGCACGGTGAAATGAAGCCAAATCTTTCAAGGGGTCCTTAATTTTTACGTTCATTACTCTTCTCAAGTAACTAGTAAATAGGTTTTTCCCATTTAAAGAATAATCATCGGTTTGTATTTGATGGAGATCAATTCGATAGAGCAGCTTGTCCAATTCAATTAAGAACTTATCGGAACAGGTTTCCTTATTTCGTTCCTGGTAATCAATTAACGCTTTTGTATGGTCCTGTTTTAGGAAGCGATCTAAGATGGTTTGTAAATGTTGGATTATTGCATTAAGGCTCGTTGACAAATCTTTTTTGTCATCTAAAATGAGTTCAACGATTTTCCAGTCTTCAAAAATATATGTGCTAAAATATTGGACGAATAGATCGGGATCAGCGGTATACTCTGAGGGGGACATAGCATAGCAATAGGAAAATATACTTTTTATGGCTAAATATCCTAAAAGGTGTCCCCCTCTCGTAGCTGAAATTAAAGGAGTTAAAAAGAGGCTCGATTTTTTATCAATATGTTTAGTTGTCAACCTGGCATCGTCCAGCGTTTGATTAACAAATGCATTTATACCGTTTTCGCCGTATTTTAAATAAGTTTCATTCGCCCTAATTGTGCCAAAAATGAATTGGATAAAGCCGAGCTGTCTCGATAGTGTTTTAGAACTTCCCGTCCGAGCATCATGCTCTATAAACAATGCGATGCCTTCCAAAATTGGCCGTAACAAATTCAAGGTGTAAGAGTATCTGTAGATCATTGCCACCTCTTTATCTATGCTCTCACCCTTTTTAATAGCGTTCGAAATCTTTAGCCTGTTGTCAAGGTTCAGCAGCGAGAATGCCAAGCCTAAAGGGGAATTTAAACAGAAATGATGACTTGACTCGTGTAGAAATGCAGGTAGATAGTCAATAGGAAAATCCCTAGCAATAAATTCATTTAAGTGGGCCTCGACTTCTACCTCTGGAATTACAAATCGAATTGCGATAGGGTCAAAATAGCTTCTCGCATTTGCCATCAATTCATCTTGCTTATTTGGTCTACTATCTTTGAAATTGTTTCAGATCCAGCGCCGTCTTTTTCATCATGACTATATTCAATAGTCTTTTCAACCCTTTTACCATTAGGATGAATTTCAATATACTTTTGTTTGAATCTTGTGGTTTTCCGTTTTTGCAATAAATAAGTTACAACTGCTGCCAGGAGAGGTGTGGAAAAAGAGATGATATAATTGGGGATATCACCTAATGAGCCACTTGGATTTTCAACTTCCTCCACTTTAATTCCCTTTGGAAGTTTGGGATCGAGAACTTCCGAACTTGAAAGTCCTGTAAATTGATATTCATTGATCATTGATTTTTTTTATTAAAACCGTAAATATTAGCCGATAAAAAATACCTAATTATGATTTATTATAGGAGTCTATCCAGCTATTAATGGATTCTCCATCTTTTAAATGTAAACGAAATTGATATTCCGGGTCGTTTTTAGTTTTAAGAACCCCGCTTGAAAATGTGCCGGAGGTTGCTAACATAATCAATGGATAGTGTCTGTTTTTTTGCAGCGTGGTCGATAGTTTATCAATGCCCACTTTTTTTTGGGCTGTGATTTCTACGGCCATTTGTGTTTCCTCGCCAGGGAAAATTTCCCCCGAAACAATAAGGTCCCGTCCACCATCCCTAGTTCGTTTTGTTTGCTTGACTTTAAGTCCTTTTTCAGAAAATATCTCGGAGACAATATCTTCAAGTTCCTGCCATGTTAAATCGGAAAGCCTTACTTTTTTTAAATAGAGTTTTTGAATCAATGCACGAACCGCTTGAGGGCCCTTTGAGTTAAGAAAGGCAGTAATAGTAAAAGGGGAAAGATTTGAAAATATCATATTTTCAGTTGGCAGGATCAACCCGGTATTTTGATATTTTTTTATTTTCAACAACAAGTCATCTAACAAAATTTCTTTAACGTTCCGGTCCATAGCCAATAGTCTAATTGAATTTGCCTCACCGTGAGTTGTACGACCACTTTCGCGCCCGATAATTTTGTCTAGCAAAACCCACTCATTGGTATCCTCTTTTTTTAGGACAACACGAGTTTTTATGCTCGGTGTAAATACGTGACGACTATCTACTCCAAATGCTTTTGAAATTTCTTTCGCTCCAATTAAACTTTCGGAAATGATTTGCGCCTGGTCGAATCCGAATTGGTATAGGAAGTGAGGGTTCGCTGAAAGAAATTCGATAAAAGTTTCTTCTTCATGCATTCCTAAGCTAACAGGATACTTTACTCCATATACATGATTTAAATGTTTTATAAACCCCTTTATATCATTGCTATGAAAAATCATCGAGTTTTATTTAAACAATAATTGTAGATTTAATTAAGATACATTAGCAATTCAATATTCAATTTTTCTAAACCGAAACCCGAGTTTTGTCTAACCCGCTATATTTCAATCATACAGCTAGTTTTCAAAATTAAAATCAATATAATATTAATTAGAACTTAACCTAACATTTACGCCACCCTCTCCTGCATATAACGTATATAGTTTTACCGGAATACCGTCGTTTTGCAACTTTCGAAATAGAAAGCGAGCCTGTACAGTATCATGCGTGGCCATAAGAATTTGAAAATTATATTCAGTAATATAATCCCTTAGCAAATCAAAAACAGCAGAAGCGTGAACAAGGTCATGATGTTGTGTAGGATCATCCAGTAATAAGGCTTTCCAGGGTGACCATTGATATTTTTCCGCCATAGCTAACAAGAAGGTCAATTGGATGTCTGTTAATTGTGCCTCGCTCGCTACTTGGCTGACTAGAGTATTGGTCCCATTAACAGGCACGATCACTTTTGCGTGTTGTTTTTTGTAGTAGTTATAGTTGTCTAATGTTGTTTCTGCAAACCGCGGGTCAATTACAATTCTTTTCAAAAGCTTCTTCCAAAGCGGGTTTATTGTTCTAATTCGCTCATGAACAGTTAATAATTCTGATTCCAAATGAGAAGAGAATGAATTCAAAGCTTGAATTTTACTGGTAATTGTTTCAAGCATAGTTTTGTTATCCTCGACCGCTTTGGCAAGAACATTGGTAAACTCCGTTTCTTCAATTTCCCCCTTTAAAGTGTTTATTTCCTGCTCAATTTTTTCATTGTCTTCTAAAACCTGCCATCGGGCAAGTTCCGAGTTTACATTTTCTAAATCAGAGATATTCTGTTCCCACTTTTTTATATTAGTTTCAACAGCATTTTTCCCTTCTGTCAATGTTTGTTGATGTGGTTCGCCACTCAAACGCGCTTGCGTCCATTGTGCTCTCAAACCACTGATTCGGGTACTAATTTGTGATATGGTTATTTCGTGGCGGGTAATCTCATCATTTATAGTATCAAGGTCCAGTTGTTGGTTGTTTAATGCTTTTCTGGTAGTTTCAACCGCATTTTTAGCTCTATTTAATTCAGTTTCTAAACTGAGGAGTAATTCATTTATACCAGTTATTTTACCTAAGGAGTTTATTAAGTTTTCTAAGGCAGATTTTCTTTCAACCAGTTCAATCACCTTTTCATTTGCCTGGCTTAGCCTTTCAATCGAATTAAGTAGGTTCGTGTTTGCAAGATTTACCCGGCTTGCAAAATCTATCATTTGTTGAGATGAAGGCCGCTTAGGTAAAGTCGCCCGTTCACTTTCAATAATTGAACGAGCCAACGAATAATCATTCTCTAATTTGGCGATAAAGGACGTGGCCTCATTGGATGTCGTGCAGTTTGGAAATGACGCTGCAAAAGTAATTTCGAGCTTTTGAAATGCCGTAATCTGTTCATTAATCCAGTCCAGGTCTCTTTTTGCATTGTTAATATTAAACTGACTTTGATTAAGATCGAGTTTTAATTTTGCAATATTATTCCTTGCTATTTCCAGTTTTTCTGATGCTGCTTTTAAATTGGGGTCAATTAAAGTCAACGCGGCTTCCATTCTTCTATGTAACTCACCTGGCGTATATTCTTCGCCACAAACGGGACAATCTCCTCTGTTTGAAGGGTATCCAGATATAATTACTCCTAAAGCAGCTTTAATGTTATCAGATGCACTGTTAAGTGAGTTGAAAGATTCTAAGGATTCGTTCAGAATTCGATTAAATTCTAATTCTTGATTTTTTAATTGTCTAAACTGTTTATTCTGTTCATCGTAGTTAAATAAAATAGGGGGCAACAAAACATTTAAACTGTTAAATAATTGATCTTCATTTGTATTCCATTGAGCGAGTGCTGTTTTATAACGGTTGATGTTTTCAAGTTCCCGGTTTGATAGTTCGCTTTTCGAATCAACGTTTTCGTGATCAGCAATTGATTTGTTAGCATTTTCCAATTCCACCTTGGCTAATTCATATTCAATGTTGGAATTATTAATAGTGGTTTGTAAATTGGGCAGTGATTCATTTATAACGGTAATTTCTCTATTTATTCTATTTAAATTATCTAGTTCAAATTTGATTTCTTGTTGCTTCCTTATCTCTGTTTCTTTTTGAAGTATCTGGTTTAGACCTAAGTCAATCTCACGTTTATAATTATTTATACTTTCATCTATTTGGAGTTTTTGCGTTAGCAGGGATTGATGACTAGTTTTTGTGGCGCTGAAGTTCTGTTGGGAAGTCACATAGTCTAAAATCACGACAGCAAGGCCGTCGAGCAAAATAGATCTTTTTTTAAAATTCTCTGTTATTGACAATGCCATTGCCATAACTTCCCCTAATTGGACTTTTAAGCTTAACAAATTTTCATTTGTACCCGGTTTGGTGTCTCTTATTTGAGCTACAATTTGATTAATTCGATCAAGTAAAATTGATCTGCTTGATAAACCAGTAGTAATGTTCGGATTTAAAGCCGTACGTTTTTCTAAAAGCTCCAACCATCTTTTTAATTTTTCGTCAGCCTCATCAAATTTCTTTTGAGCCTGTTCAAATAAACTTCTGGCGGCTTTTTTCGCACTAGGGATTTTTTTATTTACCTCTGCAGCTTCACGGCCTATTGACAAGTGGTCTAATTGGCTGCCCGCTTCCTCGCCATCAGTTTGAACAAACCAATTCTCACCCCTCTGGTTTAGAAAATGAGTGAGTTGCAACAAGAATGGTAAGTCCTGCGACTCAACTGTTCCGAATAATGACTTGTGGTCACCCGTGATTGTAGGATGAGTTCCTTTATTAAATTGTGCCTCGCAATATTCACCTTCGTCAAAATCAAGCCTAATAGATGATTTTTGACAATTGTCTTTAATCAATGGTTCAGGCGGAAACAATAATCTCTTTACCCTGCCGGTCAGTGCGAGTTCGATAGCTTCAAATATTGCTGTCTTTCCGAGTCCATTGGGTGCCAAAAATATGGTAGCGCCCGTGCCAATTTCAATTTCGACGTTTTCGCAAAATCTTCTGATATTACTGATCGATATCTTCTGTAGATGTTTCATCGTTTTGATTTAAACTAAAATTATCAGTAAATAAATTTTCGATTAAGTCGGCACTTGTTTTGCCCGACAGCAACGCGGCTTTCCAATAATCCTGGATTTTAGGTGTAAACCACGTCATGTTTTTAGCCGTATTATTCAATGCGGTTTGAAGTGGATCGACGATTTCCTCATTGCTTGCTTCATTAGTCAATGTGTTAAGAAATGTTCTGCTTAATAGGCCTTGAATATTTTCTTCCGGTCTTAGAATATATTTTCGGCAATACTTATCATCGGATTCAATATTTGTACAAAGGTCCAAGGAGAGTTCCGTGCCAGTCACAACAGTTATCAAATATAAATCCGAGACTTCAGGGTCTAAAAGTTCATCGCGGACATCAGCAGTCCATTTTAAAACCTTGTCAAAAGAATCGATAGAAAAAATTAAGCAAACCAATATTGTTCGCCAGTTATTTGTTTCGTTTGTGTTTCTTTTTAATTGTATAACTCTGATGTCCGATAAAAGATCAGGTGCAATGGATAACAATCGATCTTTTTGCTCTTGATCTGTAGAGAAATTATATCTGTCAGAAGCAGAGGCAATTATTGCATCTTCTATAATTTGAATATTTATATCTGGGTTCATTTGTTAAATAATTAGAAGATTAAACACCAATTTTTGCTATTTCGTCATTGAAATATTTTTGCAGATTAGCAATATTACCCTGTTCAATCAACCTATTCACTTTACTTGAATTTGTAACAATTAATAATGGTTTATGCGGCGCTGCCATACTGTTATTTTGGCCTGGGTCATAGGCTAAAGATTCATCGTTTATATCGCTTGCGCTATTTTCAATTCCCGACAGTATTAGCACTTTTGATGACTCCTTACCAATTAAAGTTTCAACTCCGGTAGCCGAGAGTTTTCGTGTTTTACGTTGTTCTCCTGAAGGCCCACTCCAATATTTAATTGCCCTGGTTTCTACAGACATCGAATTATTTAGAATCTTCCAGCCAAGGCTTTCGTCTCCCAATGCAACAGAAACGACCAAAAGCATAATTATACCTTCCGCGATCAGCTTTGATGTCTTGGGCCCATATCGCACACAGACATTTATTTCCTTACCTTCTGCATTTGGTAATAGCATTAAACTACATAGCTGCAAGCGTTCGTTTTCGTCAGCGTCTAATTCTACCTTCCACTTTAACCATCTGAGTTCAATTGCATCTAATAGTTCAGAGGATGCCATGGCAAGCAACCGTTGATGAACTGACTCACAGATAGAAGACCAGGTGTGGGCATCCATGCTAGTTTTTAAAGATTCAGCCTCTTTCCTTGCATCAGTTATTAAATGTAGGGGCCGCTGATCGGATGAAACAAATTGTTCAACATCTTCGATAATGGAAAGGTTATGGCAATCATCGTCACTAATACCAAGGGTGCCACCAACAGAAACTTTGAGATGTTCTTTCCATTTTATTGCGTCGTTTAAATGTGCAGTTGCCAAATTCGGAAAATGAACAATAAGACGAATAAATGAAGCGGGGAGATCTTCATCCAGAGTCGAGGAAGTTTTCACCTTTAACGAGGTAGAAAGAGTACTGTCCCACAAAGCATTAACAACTTTTGGCGCCTTTTCGATGGAATTATGGTCGGTGTCATTAATGCCAGAAATATTCCAAACGGTTCCTATTTTATCATACTGAGTCCAGGCAACAATACCGGGCAGGCAGAAATTTTTTAATTCTCCGAACAACGGTCTTGGCGAAATAGCGCTTGTATAACTGGAATTCTTAGTAATATATGTGTGAATTTGCTGGCGAACTTTATCGCTATCATGAAAGCAGCTATTTAAAAGGGTTTCTGTTCGTTCTTCGATATCCAACTCGTTTCCTGTTTGTTTTATTTTTAGCGCTCTGAAAGCGGTTAAAATGTGTTGCCAATCTTTAAATCCGCACCAGTATGTCAACCATTGAAAAAGTCGCTTTGTATTATTATCCGACGCCTCCATTGTTGCGAGTGATGCTGCTGTGGTTGAGGGGGTAATTACGTTATGGCAAAAATTAGATAGGTGACTTATTGTAATATCCTCTTTTATGAGTTGGGTGTTATCAGGCACCTCAATTACAAAAAGTCTTTTGGGGTTACTAATTAATGGGTCGTTATCCTCAGTCCATTTAGCTAAGCTTAGTAAAGATTTATCTACGGGAGATAGATCTTGAGGACGTTGGGTAGGTTTGCCCTCATTAACAAAACCTCTAATTGGCGGGAATGTGCTGAAATCAGTATGCTGCCTTTTTATTTGAATGTGCTCGAGTTTACCGTCATCATGTTCGACAATTAAATCATCCCATGTGGGGATATCTCCTTGCTCGCTTCCAATTCTTAAATAGTGTTTGCGACCTTGAATAAAAGCAACTAGCATCTCAGATATTTTATAAGTTGCTATGCAGATTTCGTAAGTTTTGGTTTGGTCGAGGTGGAGTTTTTTTAACACAGCAGGTTTAGTTGAATTGGGTAATTTACTTTAATCGGTTTACATCAGCAAACCTGTGATTTTCAAATTTAAAAATCGAAAAGTATAAAAAAAATAATCCACTAAAATATGATTAGTAATTGATATTTTTAGTTGAAAAACAAGTTGTTAACAAGAAAAATGATCAATAGTTAAATATCATATGCTGATGGATTGTAATTAAAATTATTGCTGCGCTTGACTAATAAACCTTAGCATAAAATGAAAGTAAAAATATTCCTTTGGGCCCGGAATAACGGTAGATAAATCAGTAGAGCCAGGCGTCCCTGTAAATTTCATTATAATCCATGGTCTCGATCAATTCGAAGCCGATACTGTTTAAGAAATAATGCTTGCCGACGATCCGGTCATCGGGCTGTTCAATTCTCGGTGCGACATACCAGCCCGATCTTCTGCGTTCGGGAAACATCCGGAAATATTTCGCCCTTTCGATGAGTAGCCAGCGGATAAAGACTTCATTTTCTTCCAATCCCAAGCCGAAAATACAAAGGTCTTTGTTGAAAATTATGTGCAGCCAGGTCAGGTGTCCGGGCCAAAGATGCCTGTCCTTCCCATTAAATAAATTTGCATCGGTACCACGATGGAGATACCCCCGTGCTTTGGTCACCGATCCCATATAATGTGAAAGCCCCAGGCGGATACTACGGGGATATTTAATAAAACCATTGATGAACCAGAGCGCGAAACTCTCCGCCGGGTCGTTGATCGGGTGGTCGTTGTAATAGCTTGACCAGGGATAGAAGTCGGTAAACCCTCCGGTGTCCATGTTGAATAGGTTAAGGCGGCGCGCTTCAGCTAATATTAAATCGAAGTTGGTGGTAAGAACTGGAGCATTCAGTTCTTGCGCTTTTCGCATGAACGCCCGGTGGTGCTCCTGGCCGGAAGATCCGCCTAATAGCCTGGCGGCTTCCTTTTGGATTTCGAAGGGCAGATTCGTGCTTTCCTGATCGGCTAGGTCGAGCAGGTCGTAAAATTCGGTGATCGTTATGCCTTTCGGCACAGCATCAAAAACATTTGGTGCAAACCGTCGCCAAAGGCGCAGCAGCAATTCATCCCACGAAATGCTGTCGGAATTTTCCTGGTAACGATTAATGCCGTTACCAACTATAAAGGCGATATTCCCCGAATGATCGCGAAGCAGTTCCCGGAAGGTCATTGTATAAAAGGTGGTTTAACGGACGGTTTACGAAAGGCTATAAAGGTAGGCATAAGGTATGATTAGGTTTATTATTCAAAAATAAAAATATCTAAGCGTATATCTCTATTTCAGCTATTTTAATATATTCAAAACAGGCTCAGCTGAACCATACTGAACAATTCCTTGTCAATATCACGCAGCGTTGCCAGTATAACCGGCTGCTTGTCATTGGTGGTATCGGAGCTGCCGATCTTTTTAGTCATCATTATTTTTAATTCATTCAATGCATAAGTGAGCGCTTCCTGGCGGGATTTGTATTGTTTGCCATACACGGATAAACCGTAACAGCCGCCTGCAACGCCAAAGCTGTAATTCGTCCCGTAAGTACAAATGTTGTTTTCACCGCGACCCAGGTAAATCAGGCTATGGTTGCCATAGCGGCGGGTATCACCAAATGTTAGTTCTTCGCTATCCAAAAATGCGGGTCGTGTAAACCAGCCATATTTATCAAAGCTAATTTTAGTAAACCCGAATTCCAGGCCTTTACGATAGGCATATACGTTCATGGTAATAGTCCGGAATGAGTCACCGAAACTGCGGTACCAGTCTAATTGATTTTGATCACTGTTCTCAATAGCAATCAGCATTTCTTTAAAGATACCTGCTTCATAAGCCATAAAATGATTATTGGCGATGTGATCGGTAATTTGATTTTTTGATTGAAGATTTAATACCAGGCTTTCCATAACATTACATTTTAGTTTTTTAATGCAAGGGTTTTAAAAGCGCGGTGCGCGGTTGTCAAGGGCCCGGCTGGTGCGGGGTTTCATAAACCCTTGACTGCGGCGCAGCGGGCTTTACCTTTGCGGTTAGAAAACTGAAATGGTTGGAAAGCCGGTTTAATCGTATAATAAAGCAACAGTTGATGAAGGGAAAAAAGCAAGGGCCAGCCTGCCGGTAAGCGCGTAAAATCGGTTGGTAAAGCGTAGCGGTACGTACCGATTTGGGTAGTGGGTAGGCTAATCGGCAGGCTGGCGCTTGCTGTGCAGCCTGCAACATGGTAAGCGGCAGCGAACCGGGTTGGCAGGCATGGCCGCATTAGCAATGGCAGCGGCATCCTTTTTTAGGAAAAAAAGATAAAGCGGACAGCGCGGGCCGAAGGCAATGCCCAAAGACAGGTAATATTAATTTAACAGCGCTATCATCCATTTAAAATGGAATGACTTAATGCATCTTTAGTACTACCGAAGCAGGGTCATAATAATAATCGCTAACCGTGCCATCCTTTATTCTTTCGACCATTTCATCAATAATGAAGATTGGGACTAAAAACCATTCATTTGCTTTAACCGGCTTTCCAAAGCGATCTAGCATTTCAATGTCGAGTTTTGCTGGGCTGAAAAATCTATGAATAATTTTTTCCAGTTTGGTGCGGCTGATATTAGCCAGTTTATATGTGGCGATAATTTCTACATCCGCCATAAGAAAGGTGGGATCATTTTTTGCATTTGCAAGGCGTAGTTTAACATCCCCTCCGGTCACACCAATTTTATGAACCAAGTTCCTGTTTTCTTTGACAAGTGGATGGTCGGAAAGACTGCGAAGCACATATATGGTGCCACTAAAAAGATCATCTTCACTATTTTCTCCTGAGAAAAGCGGCCCGGAATTACCATCAGTTATAAATCTACTCGTTTCATCCTTATACATTGCCCGGATTAGCGACCGCAACAAGATATTACTCTCGGTGCCATTGTCATAAATAACCCGTAAACGGGCATCATCTTCACCGTTAGGTGCTTTAAATGTTTCCCCAGTCTCAGCGATGTACGCGATTTGGCCGAATATGATTAAAAACTGCCCTGTTTTTATGGTTGTTTTAGTAAAGCCCGCGTCTTTTTTAAACTGGATAGTATTTCTAAATCCTGTACCGATATCTTTCTTTACCGCTTCAAATAACGGTTTGAATCGTTCAAAATCCTCACACCGGATACGGTTAGCTATTTCTTCTGCTGCTTTCTTTTCCGCGCGGGATTGGACGTGTTTTAGATTTGTAATGGAATTCTCTTCATTTTCGTCTACACCGAGCTGAGCAAGCAATTCTTCATCATCCATGTCATCCGAAATGTCCATGGCTGGCTTATAGCTACCATCCAAAAGATTTTGATGATCCATCTCTTTTAGTAGGCTTATACATTCCTGCTGGTTGCGAATTTGATCAAGCCTGACGGCGTAAAGTCGCTCAAAAATATCATGGTCTTCACCGTGTTGCGGTAAGCGACCTTTTTCTTCGACAAATTTTTGAATTTCCTCAAAACCGGCGATAATCCGCTCCTCGCGCGCCGTGAAACGCGTAGCTTTCCGAGCCTCGATCTCGATTCCCAATTCTGCCAAAAGCGCATCATCTTCGTCAGTAAGTATTTTATTTTTAGCCATTCTTTTCTTCAGCTTTTACACGGGCAAGGAACGCAATGCCTTGGGCCATTCGTTGTTCCCAGGGATCAGCAGATTTGATTTCCGGTAATCTGCCCCTTTCGTTTTTAAACTTTAACGCACGTTTGGCCAATTCCCGTGCTTCATCCAGGGAAATATTCGGCTTTTTACCCGAAATGACTTCTGCCATTGCTTTCAAGCTTTGTTCTGTCATTGCCTTTGATAAAATCGCATAAGCCTCACTAAATGGATTGATGCTATCAATCCAATCTACATCCAGGTCACGCACGTCCATCGCAAATTTACGAATTCCATCTATCAGGGCTGTATTGCCCCTGCTGTTCAGTTCTTCATCTTTATTTAGCGTTTCTTTGGCCTTCTGGGTTATATTCAGGGCGGCAATAGCATGTTGTCGAACGGCCTCTTGATCCTCTATGTCCAATTCCGGATACTTGTCTTTGATAATTTTCCCCATACGGATTTGGGTTAGCTCCTGTGGCACAACTTCTTTATCAAACAGACCGCGTTCAATGGTTTGTTTGTCCTGCGCAAAAGCAGCAATCACTTCATTTAAATCTTCCTTGCAAATGCGCTGCGCGTCCTGGCTTTTTGGCATGCAAAGCCCTTTAATTTCAATCTGAAATTGTCCGGTTTCCTCGTTAAATCCTACGTTTTCTTTCTGCGGATCGTAACCACCTTTGCCGTAATCAAATCCTTCTACTGGACCATTTTGCGGCTTTTTCGGTGTAAAATTGAATCTTGGCGCCAGTACCTGTTCCATCAATAAACTTGCAGAAATGGCTTTTAAGGTATCATTAACGGCATCAGTTACGGCCCCTTCCGAAGCATCCGGTTCAGCAATTAGGTTTGTGAAACGTGTATGAGTTTTATTTGGTGCATCACGTGTAGCCCGGCCAATAATCTGTACGATTTCTGTCAGGCTTGAACGATAGCCAACGGTTAGCGCATGTTCGCACCATATCCAGTCAAAACCTTCTTTTGCCATGCCCAATGCGATGATTATATCAACGTGGTCACGGTTTGTTTTTGCGGTCGGTAGTTTTAACGCCGCAGATACTTTATTGCGCTTTGTCACATCATCATCGACGAGATCGGCAATTCTCAATGTTTTACCTTCCGGCGTTTTAACCAGATGAAAACCGGTTAACGGATCAGTGCCCTGCCAGCTTCCCAATTCTTCAATAATGTGCTCGACTTCCTTTATCTTATCACCCATGCTTTCGCGGGAGTTGACATTCGGAATGTGGATGATCGTTTTTTCATTTGGATTGAGAACGCTTAGAATTTCGTCGGCATAAGCGCCGCTATAGAAATAATAACCGAGATTCAGTGTTTTTAGGTACTCGTAACCGTTGAGCTGCTCATAATAAGTATAAGTAACGGTGTCGAATTTGGCTTCGTCCTCAGGCATCAAAACCGGATTTGCATCCCCGCGAAAATAGGAGCCGGTCATGGCAACGATATTTGCTTTATCCCGCGAAACCAACTGCTTCAGTTGTGAGCCGAGCACATTGCCCTCGTCCGCACTAACATGATGGAATTCATCGATAGCGATTAGCCGGTCATCAAAAACTTCAACACCGAATCGCTCTAAGGCAAAGCGAAAAGTGGCGTGGGTACAAACCAGTACCTTGTCTTCACTTTCAAGGAAAGCCTTAACCGAATTGACTTTACTACCATCCTCACCAGGGGCGTTGCAAAGATTCCATTTGGTTCGCACGTGCCAGTCGTAGTAATAACCAAATTTTGTTAGCGGCTCATCCGCGAAGCTTGAACCGATGGACTTTTCAGGTACTGCTATAATGGCTTGCTTGATCCCCTGATTGTACAATTTGTCAAGTGCAATAAACATTAAAGCACGACTTTTACCGGATGCCGGAGGAGATTTGATTAACAAATATTGTTCGCCGCGTTTTTCATATGCGCGTTCCTGCATTGCCCGCATACCAAGTTCGTTCGATGTGGTTGAACTTTTGGTACTTTTATAATTTACCGTAACAGAGGGTATGGATTTCCTTTCGGTCATACAGCTTTTCTTTTAGTAGTCATTTCCGTATATAGCTCGAATAATTTTTCGAGGCGTTCTGTGTCATTCTTAAACCGACGGCCAATATAGATACGCTCCAGTACTTCGTCATTGCGCTCGTGCGCCTGGCGCAAATCTTCTGGGATTTTTTCTGGATCATATAAATCAGCAATTGTATTAGGAAAATGACGTTCCCGTGCAATAAGTATTTCCTCTACACAATTTTTTAAGTCTATTTTGTTTTTTTCTGTTAGCTGAGGTATTGGAAATGTATTCCATCCTAGGGTATTCGAATAACGAATTCGAGTTTCAAGCTGCCCACATACAGCTTTGATCCATACCAAATGGAGACGGGATGATATTAAAGACGCATTCCATAAAGGAGCATCATAAAAAGCAAAAGCGCTATCAGCGATAATTGATCCGGATTCTACAAGTCCAAAGGGTAAATAATCACGATTTTCTGAACTATGCCTTGGAACGACGATGGGAATTTCATTGCCGGATTGACGGATTTCCTGGAATAAATGCGACTTTAACGCTGAATCAACCGTAGCTTCTTTTGTGCTTGAAAGTCTAAAAGAACGCACTATCTCAATACGTCGGGCTATTTCTTTTATATTTTCAGCTTCTTCGGCTTCGGAATCTTTTATCCATAAACAATAACGTAATGCCCCATCAATTAAATCGCCTGAACCGACAAATCGTCGAATAAACCTCGTAGATTCTGGAGCTTTAGCTATTAACTCTCTATAATCGGAACTATCCATTACCAGTCCCCCATCATCAGCGGGTTTATTGCCGTATTCCATTCCTGCTTGTTTACACTTAGGAGTTGGTGACTTTGAAACAATAATGTTTTGTGCAGAAACTAAATAAGCGTTGATATTATCCGTTTTCTTTTCAATCAATTCGCCATCTTCTCCCATGGAAAACAATCGGCGAAGCCTATCTGACTCAACGGAAATTCCGACAATCACAACCGTTACCCCGGCATTATTGGCAGCAAGATTTGCCCATTTAAAAGATGTATGAGCGAAGATAATTTGATGTCCTGTACTGTAAATTAACGGCCACAACGTTGGAACTTGCTGGCCTTGACAGATGGAATTAGTAGAAACAAATGCAGAAACAGCCCTTGTTTTCATGCCGTAATCTGCAGCTTTCATAAACCAGCCAGCTACGTAATCAAGTGACTTCCAAGTGTTAGTGCGATGGTTAAAAATTGTCTTCATGTCCAACTTCCTACTTTCTTCTTCCTTCTTGATACGGTTCTTAACGTCGCTACTTGCACCCTTTGGAACTTTAACGGTTGCACCTACATAAGGCGGATTTCCGCAGATATATGTTTCTCCTCCTTCGTTTTCAAATTCAATTTCTGCTTGATTAAAAGAATTACTAAATAAATCGTCCCTAAATATCTTAACATTAGTGCCTGTTGGGGGGCATATGGATAACCAATTTATTTGCAAAGCATTTCCACAAGTAATCCAATTTTCGGCATTTAGCGGTAAAAATTCAGCCAACGCTAATTGCTGACCGCGATAAAGAACGTCGCACTGAAATTCAGCAATAATGAGTGCTAATCTTGCAATTTCAGCCGAAAAATCCCTCAGCTCTATGCCTCTATAATTAGTTAAGGGAATTTCCGTAGGCAGGCTATCTTCTCCACGTCGTTGGTTGATTTCATACTCAATTTCCCGCATTTGTTTATAGGCGATCACTAGGAAATTTCCTGATCCGCATGCTGGATCAAACACACGGACGCGTGAAATGCGTTTTCGCAGGTTGAGCAGCTTGCGAGCGTTATTCCCAGCGTCAGCTAACTGCACTCTAAGATCATCTAGAAATAATGGATTGAGAACTTTCAGAATATTTGGCACAGAGGTATAGTGCATACCTAATGCGCCGCGTTCATCTTCATCGGCTACGGCCTGGATCATCGATCCGAAAATATCTGGGTTGATTTTTTTCCAGTCTAGATTACCGACATGCATCAAATAAGCACGAGCCATTTTTGTAAACTTAGGCGTTTCAGTCGATCCTGAAAACAGTTGTCCGTTAACATACGGGAATTTATAAGCCCAATTCTTTATTTTTTTTTCGACACGTTCATTTTGTTTTGTGTCCATCGCCCGAAAAATCTCACCAATAATCTCATGGGTATCAGATGCATCGCCGCTACTCATCTGCTGCACTGTGTCCGTGAAAAGACCATCGCCATCAAATATATCTGTATCCTCTGCGAAGAAGCAGAAGATCAAACGCGCCAGGAAATGGTTCATATCGTGGCGGCGTTCCGCCGTTGCCCATTCCGGGTTATGGCGCAGCAATTCGATATACAGTTTGTTTAGGCGGCTTGTAGCTTTTATATCGAAAGCATTTTCACGTATTTGCTTGACCGTGCTAATGCCGGCTAGAGACAGGAAGAATCCAAAGTAATTATGAAAGTTCGGATAATCACAAGCGACGGTTTCACCGCTGTTCATGTCTTCAGCCTGAAATTCCTTTCCGTCAGTAGCTAAAATAAATTTAGCTTTTGCCTTGGTTGTGGCTGGGCTTTCTTTCAGCTTATTAAGCGTTTCCGCAACCTTACCTTCGTCGCATACAGCAATATGGATGTTATTATGTTGCAGTACCCCTCCCTCAATGTTGGATTTGTTGTTATTTCCAGTTTGCAGTCGTTTAATCGTTGTTGATTTGTTGCCAAAAGCCTCTAAGAATGCGTACGGAAATTCAGCCGGAACAAAGGGCTGTTCTGCTAATAATGAAATAGCTTCTTCAATCTCAACTGCATTCATTTATTACTTCATTTTTGATCAAACACCAAAACCAATTCAGACAATATAATTTAAAATAATTGTTCTGAATCCATCGCAAATCGGATTTGGGAATAAGCGCGTTTTTCTAACAAGGTTAGCAATTTTTTTGGAATGAAAAGGATCGATCTTAAAGGGATGTGTTAAATACCTTCTTTTTTTGCTACGATGCCTTTTTAGGCAAGGTTTTGCTCGCTGGGGTGGCCTACTTTTGAAAAAACATAATCCTTTCCCCGGGCGGCTCTGTCTTGATTGTGCCTGGGCTTTGAAAATTGGTTTAGCAATATGGTAATCATTATTTTGATACTTTTACGCTGATGGAAGCAGAAAACCCGGCACCTGTTATTTATTCCCCGGCAGCGGTGCTGAACTTATTTAATAATTCGATTTCGCTGAAGCAGACGCAAAGGATCATTCAGCTGAAGGGGGTCTTTCAACTCGGCAAGGGCGGCTTTTATAACGGGTCGTATTATGATAGTTTGCGGGATGAGTCCTCGGATGCACAGATCACCCTGATTGTCCCTGCCCTGATCCGGAACGAGATGCAGCCCAACAAGACGATCACGATCAATGGTTTTATTACGCGCCGGGTGGTTAATAATGCCAGCCGAATCGACATCCAGCTGACGGTGACGGAACTGGTGGACCAAGCGCAAAATAAATACAGTACGGAGGAAATCAAACGGATTGAAATTCAGCAGGAAAAAGCGTCGGCTGGTTTCCGCGATGTGCAAAGCTGGATAAAAGAGCGAATCATTAATGAGCGCCCTTTTAAAATCGGGGTCATAGTCGGTAAAACTGCCATCATAGACAGCGACATTAAACACCAGCTGAGGGAATCTATTGCATTTTACCAGCTTGAATTTCACAGGATCAGTTTGAGCGCTGAGCAGGAGATCGTTCAAGCGATGCAGGAGCTGGATGTGCATACCGATATTATCGTGGTATCCAGGGGCGGCGGCGAAAACCTGGATATTTTTAATAAAACTACCATCGCAGAAAAAGCATTAGGATTAAAGGCTTTGCTCGTTACGGCTATTGGCCATAAAGAAGATGTTACGCTTTTACAGAAAGTGGCGGATAAAGCGTTTATCACCCCATCTGAGTTCGGTCAGTTCCTGAATGATACCTATAACCAGACTATTGAGGAAGCCCAGCACTCACGCGCTCAACTGGTGGAATCGGTCAAAAAACAACTGACGGCTAACTATCAGAAGGAGATCCATAACCTCAAACAGCAGTTACTGGCGACAGAGGAACTCAAAAAGAAAAACAACGAGGACCTGGAAAAAGTTTATAATGAAAAAATTGCCGGGCTGAACGAACAGGTCAACTTGGTAACCAGTACTTACCAACAGCAACTCCATGAAACGCAGAAACTTCAAACTGAAAAGCTGACTATATTAAACGAGCAACTGAATACTTACAAAGCCCAGGTATCTACACTGGAAAACAAATCGTCTGTGAACTGGACTTTGGTAATCATTGGTGTTTTGTTGGGGTTGATTATCGGTTATTTGATAAAATCGCGTTGAACAGGCCTAATCCCAAACTTATTTTTCAAGGTTATATTGGATTGTTCATTAAATAAGTGCTTCTTCGTCATCCTCACCAGCCGGCCAAACGCTTTGTGCTCCCTCCAACTTGCTTAATCCGAATTTTTTGTAGTGGTAGATCATTATGTCATCTGACGGGATGAGCTGCATACGCAGTTCCCCGTAATCCAAGACAGGTACGGAAGGGTCTCGAAGAGTAATCTGCTCATTGCCCATAAAAAGGGTTTTACCAAACAGTACCATTTCTGTATGGTTTTTGGTTACCAAGCTGACATAAGTGCCAGGTACCAAGTGACTAAAGCTTTCAAATACTTCCTTAGAATCCGGCATTTGTTCAATGCTAATGCCATCATCCCGTTTTACTGCATAGTATCCGTGGTCCATCAGGGCGCGGAGTTTTTCAATTTTTTCGCGGTCGTCGTCGGTCACCTCGCCGATTCTTACCGGATCGAATTTTATTGCAAATGACTTTTCTATCTTTTTCAACGCATGAAAAAACTCCATTTGTTTTTTAAATTCTGCCGCCTGCGTCTGGACGGTCAGGCGCTGTTTATGCACCGAGCCGTCTTTAGCGATGATCTCCATCAGCTCACCCGAAAACAGCAGGTAAAAGGCCCGGAAAACCTCGTAGGATTTATTGATGGGCGTCGGAAATTCCGGTTCCCGCGCGGTAAAGTTCATCTCAGGGTGGCCGTCCCTGAATTCCAGGTTAAAGGCAGCCTCGAAGCCAGCCACCTCAACTTCGATTCGGACCTTGCCCGGAATATTGTTAAACATTCGGCAATTTGCCTTGTGTAAAGTAAATAGTTTTGCCGGGAACCTTATCCTGACCATTCCCTCGTATTTGGGCCGTAGCGAGACGTTCAGCATGCCAAGTGAATCTTTGTCCAGGATACGGAATCCTTCGACTAAAAGGGCAAAGCTTTCAAGTTGCTCTGGCAGGATCAGTAAATCACGCAGTGTATAGCCGGTCGTGAATTTATGGATCGCCGACTTCAGTTCCTCATCCGAGGTGGTAATTTTCAGGGAGTGCTGTGTTGGGCCACTGGACTTTTTGATGTCGAGCAATTGCGTGGCATGTGCCGTAGCCTTGATATTGATTTCCATATCAAAAGCCGTGATAAAGTCCATAGCTGTTTGCTGGTCTACGACCCCTGTCTCTATGTCGTTTTTGACATGGGCCTTTAGTACGTCCACCAAGCCATTGATAAACGTTTCGCCTGTTGCAGGGATATGCTGCATGCCGAGTTGCTTGTACCGTTTAAGTTTTACAGGATCGGTGCCCGGAGAAATGAGCAAACGTTTCTTAAACTTGTTTCTCAGTTTTTTCTCAATATAATCAAAATCGGCCTGGATATTCTCGTCCTCGTAGCCAAAGCCAAGAAATATGATATGTTGCGCGGATATTTCGGAGATTACGGTTGCCCAGAATGGGTCCTTAAACAGCCGGTTATATTGGTCGCTATAATCGCCGGATGTAATCACGATACTTTTGCCGTCCCTGATATCCCCATGTACTTTCAGGATACGGGTTTTGGCGCGTTTTGTGCCGAATACCTGCTGGTTATTGACGATGACCGTAGCACGTTCCCCAAACCCGTCCTCGATCAGCCGATCATAATTGGTGGTGATTACCGACTTAAAATAAGCGATCTTGCCCAGCAGGTCATGAATATGGGTGTCTTCCGGTTTAACATCAAAATATTGTTGCAGCAATTTGATGAGTTTTGGCCTGCCAAATAGGGTTTGAAAGTCCTGTGTATATTTACGTAAATCTTTACTTTCGGTAATCTTTTTTTGCTGCGCCGAAGATAGTGAACCGTTTAACAGTCCGATCAGCCGGTGGGCAGACGGCATGCCGGTATACAGAGAAAAGCCCGAGCCAATAAACAGGCATACAGGTTCTTTACGGATAAGGTCAAATACTTCAGCTAATTCCAAGTTATTAATTGACAAGAATCCTAAAGGTATACAGATAAGCTTGTTTACGCAAATCCGCATTAGGTCTTTCAGATGAAGGCAGTGAAAAATTCCCTAATTTTACCTCACCAAAATTTACGCCTATGGGATTCGTGTCTTTTATCGTAAAGCTGCTTGGCATCGGCCGGCGCTTCAATGGTACGCCTGAGCAGTATCTGGCGATGGTGCAATACATGGCAAAAAAGAATAACCCGGAATATGGTATGGAAGAACTGCTGCAATGGGGGAAAGTCATGCAAAAGGTGATGAAGGTAAACCTGCAACCTTACCGGGACTTTAAAGACCTGGCAGAAAATGGTATACCAGACAATGCTATGGTGGAAAAGGTTGATCAAAAGGTAAAAGAAATCAATCAGCGAAAAGATCTGAAACAGGCTATTTACGGACCCAACGCTGATCTCGGGGATGACGATATCATGAAAAGCAATGATGTAAGCGCTGTTTTTGCACGTGAAATGGTAAAGGATCTTTCGCAGCATGTGCAATTCCCCGAGGAAGAACAGCGAAAGTTGAAAGACCTGTAGCCATTTAGTCGGATACTGCGCTGTTGGGACTCTTAAACCCAATGATTTTATTTTAATTTTTCTATCAGGAACTCGTAATACTTTTCGCTGGCCATGTGTGCAAATAAATACTGCAGCGTTTGCTTGTTTTTCTTCAAAAACTGAATTAGAATCAGCTGAAGCTGTTCCGGCAGAAAGGATACGACATTCAAACCGATCATGGCATTGTTAATATTAGTTGCGTCGAAAGTAAAACAAAAGAGTTTGTGTACACCAACATAGCAAGAAGCTATCCAGATATATTTGGGTAAACTGGCTGTTAATATTTCGACTTTTTCTGTATCGTCAAGGGAGGAGTTTTTTATGGCGTATTTATAGTTTTCGCTATAATCTATTTTAATGTCCCACACTAAATCGGCTACGATATGGTTATTAAAGAAAAAAGTAAGTATGCGGTCCAGGCCGACTACGATGACTTCCAGATCCTGGTAAGAAATCCGTATTTTCGGATAAACCGGCACTACAATATTGGTAACTACCGTAGGACGCTTTGGATTTGCTGTGTCGTTCTCTGTCCACGGCGTTTCCAAATCGGCATCATTTTGGAGATTTACCCTTGCAAATGGACCCCATTGGTCGTCATGAACATAAATACGGTCAATATTATCCGACAAGTAACTTATGGTAGCCTGCGGTGCAATTGCTTGCGGGGGGTTGGTTTTAAATCCAGAAACAGTGATGGCATGTAGGCCATGATCTCCACCACTCGGAACCCTTACTACCAGAATAATGGGTATCCCGATGGGAGAATACGCATTCAGTATTTTCTTCAGGTAATGGATACTTGCAATTTTATACGGATAGTTGTGGGGTCTCAGGTCGCCTTCCTTAATTTCGGAAACCAGCCCTGAATTTAAAATAGCCTGAGAAATTTGCAAAATGCTCAAGCCTTTGTTTGGAAATAAGCGGCTACCATCGGGAGACACCTTATCGGCATCATTGGTGATTTGACTGGGAGATTTTAAAATCGTATGAAAATCCACCGCAGCCTTGTTTAACATAGACCAAATGGCAGTAGTGGCACATGCCGCTAAAACGGAATCCTGTTCCTGGAACGCCAACGATTTGATTAATATTTCATTGCCATATATATGAATCTTATAATCACGCAGGCCCCAAAAATTCCGGTCGATCAAAGGCTGATTATTGGCGTATGTTTTTAACACAGTGTAGCCAATCATTTTTAGCGGAATCGGTTTGATGACAATAAATCCGACGTAATGCTTCCAGAATTCTGTGGTTTCTTCTTTAGGTTTTAAAAGGATTTCCGAAAATTCTTCGCGGGTGACCGCTAAATCAAAAAAGTGCACCCTTCGGCACACTTTTTCATATTTTTCAAAACAAAGCGCATAATATGATGCATAATCATGCAAGAAATCACGGCTGATATAGTTTTCCTCGATCAGGATTGTTTTCGCGTCAAGCCCGGTATTCCCCAAATACTTTTGGAAATAGCTAAAGTGCTTTTTCACCTTAACCAGTTCCGGTGATGTGTATTTATTAGAAAGTGCTAAGGCTAAGTTTTCTTCAGAGTACGAGAGAATATCCACTTCTTAAATTATAATTGGACTACTAATTTAAGCGTCTCCTGATCAACGTTTTTTAATTTAAGTATTTCAGCCTGTTGTTTAATGGTCTCCTCTATCGCCTGTTTGACAGCAGTTGATTGCCTAAGCTTGACTGCCTTAATTTCTGCACCTGGTACTAGAAATTGTGATATTTGAAGTTTTTCCATAACAATTAATTTATTAGCTGTCTCAGCTATTTTTCAGCGCACTAAATTATAAATAAGGTTTAAAATAAATATATTTTAAATTTAATTATAACTCTGATAAAAACAAACAATCTGAAAAATGTTTTCAGATTGTTTTTATACGGCGCTTTTTAACAAAAAGGTTAGGCAACATATGGTGACGACACATAGTTAACACCATTTTATTTTACCATCGGTTAGAAAAAAATGGCTCCGGCATCCTACTTTCCTGTCAATCGACGGTGATAAAGAAATTGTCTTACCGCTAATCTCATACTTCCAATGATGTTGGTCATCTTGCATCAAACTCATATGTAATATTTTGTCGCAACCACATGGGCAGAGCATGACTATCTGCCAGTAATAACCCTGGTTCCCTACCAGGTAGACGAAACCCGACCGTAAACGGTCAGGCACGTCGTCTACAAACAGGTATTTGTAGCGCTTTTCTTTCCTGAAAAGCGCTACAAAACTTTCAAGCAGCCTCAGTAACATGGCTTAATTCAGGATTATTCAATAGCGGCTCAATATCTCCTTTGCCAACCAGCTTACTAAAGAAGGGGCAGGGTTCCGAAAATGCTTCAGGGTAAGAGGTTGCATCTGTGAAAAATACTTTGATCATATCAATGTCAGCATTCGGCATATTCCTGAACGGATGTATCCTTGCAAGCAATTCATTTACCGCAATTGCGGCAACCTGCATATTGATACTGATTACCGCCGGCTGCGACTCATTGACATTTGCCAGGTATTTATTACGGGCATATTCCTCCTTATTGGTACGCCTGATACCTTCCGCCGCCAGTTGATCGAGGTTATATTGCCCCCTGTTTAGCAAGCTTGAGCCGCCTGGCTGAACATAATGCACCGTGCCAAAAATATTGTTAATGCCGCCTTTTCCGTCCGCGTCTAATTTTACTCCCATATCTATTAACGGCTGAATATAGTAAGACGAGATCAGGTTCAGTGTATGGCGGCCCTCGGTACCGTCAACGCCCCCAAAAAGCAGGTCACAATCGGCCAGTTCTTTTACGATGTCCCGTGCCGAGACATGCCTGGCAAACGTAATCACCTGTGTGCCCATTCCAACCTCCTCCACGCCCCTCTTCATGACCTCCACTTTTAGTGTATGCTTTTCAGCGTCCTCGCGGGTTGAACCCACGATGCGGTTGACATTGACATCATCTGTGAAGTCTGGGTCAACAAAAACCAGCGTTCCTACGCCCAACCGCTTCAGTTGTTCGATGACCGGACTACCGGTACCTGAGCAGCCAACGATACCAATTTTCAATCGGTTGAGCAACATAATGGTCTTTTTTCCGAATGCCTGAACATTACGTACCTGCAAGTCATCGGCCATCGCATGGCTTATCCCACAATAATTCCAAACCAGGATATCACTACCAGCTATCAGAAATTGATGAACAGTTTCCATCGACATATCATGCTTAAACATACGGCCAAAGAGCCTCCCGTCCGGAAGCATAATACAGCTTGCATGTGGCAGCCCGTCGTCGACCCAGGCATGAATGCCGGTGAATAGTTGGTGATCTGATTCATTATCCACGTCAGAAAACCTTTCATAGATACCCGGCCCAGGGTGGCAATGGAATTTAATAATAGCTAAATTTTTCTTTGTTGCCTTTTCCAGGAACGGATTAATCACGTCTGAAGGCCAGTGCACATAATCCGCTTTGCGCTCAAAGCAAACATCGTAAGGCACTAATAAAAGTTCCTGAACAAGTAAGGTGTGATTGCCTGCATAGGAACTCCTTCCACAGAGCGCTATGGCAACTGCTTCCAGTCCGTCACCAGGTAGGAGATGGTTTTTAAGTTGCTGGTAATGAAATCCCGCGATTCTGATCTTGTTCATTTTTCTACCTCCCCAAATCTTTTAATAACCAGTTATCAACTAAACATAAATGCGTTGCAATGTTATCAATTCCTGGCTTCCATTCTCCAGCTTTACGATGCCTTGACCAGCACTGAAACGTTTTTCCATCAACTGGCTGCTGCAGAATATTCGGTATACCCCTGCCGGAAACTTTGGAAAGATGAGGGTAAAAGCTTGCCATATCGATTTGCACCGCAGGATAATTGGGGGCGATCATTAACGCCACGTCTGCTTTCTGAACGTTATATCCGGCAGGAATAGGGTAGTCGTAAACGACTACCCACATGCCCTGAGGACCAGCAATGGCCTCCCAGGGGAGGCCAAGCTGATCCAGAAAATCGATATCATCTTCCGGTAAGGTAAAAGCGCGGCGATTGGTTCGGCCATCCTGCTGATCTTTCGGCATGATTACGAACCTCACCAGGCATTTTTCCCGCAGGTCAATATCCCCAGGCAGAACCTTGATGGGCTTTGGGCTGGTGTTTAGGAACTTATACAACTCTACCGTTGACGGGTCGACATTGCTTTCCAGTTTGATAAGCTCATTCCGGGTTATTGTCGGCCGGTGCCATTCGCGGTTGTTTTTGTCAATCCTTATCAGATAAGTCCTGGCGAGGGGAACACGCTCGCATTTCTTTCCGTAATCTTCGATAATAACGGTATCGTGCCATTTTTCGGTAAGGAACTTCATGCCGGTACAAACCATTGGGATAGACTGATCCGGCGTATATGCATAGTTGATATGCTTTCCATCCGGTAAAATCTGGATTAAATAATGATTGCCATGATGAACACCTTTTAATTCCATGATCCGGTTAGGGGTCAGTGTCTTTTTATCAGTAGTTTCCGGCTCGCCGTTGACCTCGTAATTAAAAACTTCAGGGCCTTTTGTGACAAAACGCTCTATGCCGGGGTGTGCAAGATTGATTACTTCGTCCATTGCAACTTTTTCGAAGTCGCAGCCCTGGAGTTTTTGATACAGTGTATGGCATTGAATATGCTCAAAACCTGCTTTGCGCAATAATTCAGCGCCGGTAATGAGCGGATCGTGGACAGCAATTTCTATTTCATTTACTATCGCAACGTATGTTTTGGGCCGTTCATGGCCCGGGTTTTGATTTTCCATTTTTTTTGAAATCAATTTTTTAAAGAATCTGTTAATACCAAGTTCACGACGTGAACAATTTGCCGGCCTTTGCCGGATGTTTGCGGAGTTCTAAAAACGGTACTAGCCTTCTAAAAAATTTGATGTCAATAAATGGCCAAAAGTGGCTTCCGATAGTGAAATAAATCGCTATTTGCTTGATAATTTGAAAGGGAACCCTTACTTTTGAATAACGACAAACATTAGTAAGTTTTTAACGAGGTCGGCTTGGCCTGTTGATTACCCTAAAAATTATAAAGCTGGGAGCCTTGTTCCTGGCTTTTTTTATGTTTTTTAATTTTACATATCGGGTGTAAAGATAATCAAAAAAAATTAAAAGCAAAATTTAACAAAATAAATATTGTGTATAATTTTACAAAACCGTTTGGATTATTTCAAAATTATACTGATCTTTGCATAGCGAATTAAAAATCAATTACTTATGATCACCCAAACTGAAGACCAATTCTACGAAGAAATAGGCGGTCGCATCCGAAATTACCGGTTAAGTGCGAATATGGGTCAAGAAATGTTTGCAGAATTATTAAACTTAACCAGAGCTTCGGTTGTTAATATGGAGAAGGGGCGCCAGCGTCCGTCGATATTTCAGCTAATCAGAATTGCCGATATCCTGAAAGTGGACTATATTGACTTCATACCCTATGCACTTAATGTGGAACGGGTGCCAGTAATGGCAAGCCAGCAGGTGGAGCTGGATTATAGTGCCGTTGTGGCTAGTGAAAATTTGAATTTAGATTTAAATCAAAGGGTAAAAAATTCAATGAATCAATTTTTACAAGACATTTCCAAAAATAAATGAGTTTCCGGACTTACGCCAGGTCTATAACGACCATTAAAAAGCAAACTGAAGCCATTCTGGCTCAGTATGGCGGTGATACTTTGCCCATAAAAATTGAAGATATCGCAAAGAAAGCGGGATTGCATGTAACTCCGTATGCTTTTGATGAAGATATATCCGGCGCCTTGGTGATCGAAAACGGAGGCGGAACCATCGGTTATAACCAAACAGAGTCACGTGTCAGAAGACGCTTTACCATTGCCCACGAATTTGGCCATTTTTGGCTCCATAGAGAAACGTCCTCTGTCTTTATGGACAAAGGATTTCATGTAATGTTCAGAAGCAGACAATCAGGCATGGCAGAAGACACCCAAATTATAGAGCGAGAAGCCAATACATTTGCCGCATGCATTCTTATGCCAGATCCCCTGTTGGTCAGAGAGATCGAAAAAATTGATTTTGACCTTGGTAGCGACGATGATATAAAAAACCTGGCAAAAATATTTGATGTCTCGGCCCAGGCGATGAATTACCGTATTTTAAATTCGAGGCTGTTCCGCTTTTAGCGCCAGTATTTCAATTTTTTCTTCCTTGAAATGTCAAATGGCCGCATAGTTCTTATGGCTGACAAGTTAAAGACCACGAGTTGCCGGAGCGTACCCTATTGCCAATTGCAGAGTGGGTAGCACTATAGGATTAGTATTTGGATAAGAGGTTTTTCTATCGGTTAGGATCAGTTCAAATCAGGATCAATTTAAACTATTAGCACCGTTTTGGATACTTTTAACAGAAAGAGGGGATGATTTGCAGCGGACGAGGAGGGTATACCGTAAGGCCGGCAGTCGCGCTAAAGAAAAATTAAGGTAATAGGCAATCAATAAAAATCCCCTTGCACTCGCTGCTTGGGGATTTTAACCTAAACCTTATCACAAAGCAGGCAAAGAAATGCCTGCATATAATGAGACAAACATAATTAAAAATAGTTTAATGGCCTTAATGTGCGGTCGGATCTATGAGTACCTGTCGGATGTCGACATTTAGGGCAGCAGCCAGTTCATACACCATATTTGGAGGGAAGTCAAAGTTTCCGGTTTCCATAGCCCTGATGGCATCTTCATCTACACATGACAATACCGAAAGTGCTTCGATGGAAAAGCCTTTTGCATTCCTTATGTTTTGTAAGTTTTTGCCGGATTCACGAAGCGCTTCGATTGCTTTCATGAAGCAAAAATAAATATTTAGATTTAATAGCGCTGCTGGTTGCGGTTGGCACGCATAAAGTCGTTGAAATAACGCTCCCTATCGCGGCGCTCAGCATTTTTCTTCATCCGGCGGTTCAAGCCCCACAGGAACAGCACCCATATCCCAAAACCTAGTGCGTATAACAGGAAAGGTGTTTTTGAATACAGCGCGCCCATGAAAGCACCGGTCGAAATGAAGCATGTAAAAACCAAATAAACGAACGTTTTCATAGTTAAATATACTAAATATATTAGTAAGTTAGATGCTTTTTTTCTAAAAAAGTTTAATTAATTTCATAAATTCTGTTGTGCTGCCGGGCGTCCTGCACATGCGCCCGGATGGTGTCCACCAGGTCGGAATAAGGTATGCCGCGCAGCCAGATTACCGGGTTAACCGGGTCGGTACTTTTCAATTCCAGGTCCATTAAACGGAACAACTGTAAAAAAAATGGCTGGGTTAAAACATAGTCCTTCACCCTAAACAACTCTACCTGATCGACCCGCTTAAAGAAAATACCACGGGTAATCCGGATAATTTCAGGACTGACCTCATACCGGATATTCCGGATATAGATAAAACGATAAAAGGCCAGCACCGTGCTCATCATGCTCAGTCCTATCAGGAAAGGAAAAAAGCGCCATGCCAACAGCAAAAATCCAACAGCGCACAATATCAGTGGAAATATCTTGATAAAGGCAAAAATGCCGGCAGGTCTTAACTGAATAGTTTCATTAGGTTCCATAAAGAAAAATTAAAAGGTTAAAAAGGCGTCCGCCTTCAATTCATCAAAAAAGGTCACTTGATCTTTGGGCTGATCGCAGCGAATGCCAAATCGAAATTTTGCGGCTTTTTCAAAAGCATGCAGGCTAAAGTTATCCTGACTGAAAGAGAAATTCCGGGCACGGAAACTGACCGAGATCCGCTCAGCACCATCAATAAAAATCTTCAGCGGCAGCCTGCGTAATCCGGCCGCCATCTTCACGGAAGCTAAGCTGCCTAAAAGGTCATTTCCATAGATCAGACAAAAGGTCTTTCCATCAAGATGTTCATTTATCCAGCAGATATGTTCAGTTTGCACACCTGCCCCTGTTGAGATGAACAGCAGGTTTTCAGTATGGGACAGGTATACTGCTTTTTTGTTCAGCCAGGAAACCGCGTCAAGGGCGCAGCCGGCAACAATAACCTGCCGTACCTGTGAAAAATTAAGGTTTCCGGCCAGCCACAAGTCGGCTGAAACCGGTATCTGGTGAAAACCAAAACCGAAATGTTCATATACCTCCCCATACCAAAAACACAGGTTGCCCGCCTCATCACTGACATAAAAAGGCTCAAAGTACTGCTGCACTTCAACCCTTACGCCCAAGCGCGTTAAATAAGAATGCATTATCGGCTGATCGATTCGGTTTGCTCTTCAGTCTGCTCATTAGCCGGACGATGAGCACCGGTCGCTTGTGTGTTCCTGCTCCCGGTAATATCCGCTACCGCTTTGTGATAGTTGGTACCAGGTTCTTTTTTCTGAGGTTTATTAAACAGCGCGTTTAATCCTTTAAACAGGAGGTAAGATACGCCGCCGTCTATCAGTACCGAAGCAATTAAAGCCAGCCTGTCTGAACGGACACCGTACTTATCTTTACCCGTATACTGAATGGTTGTGCCATCAGCAGTTTCCACTTCTTTGCCTTTACGGTATTTTTCTTTTTGTTCCGCCGTCAGCGGCAAGCCGTTAATTTCTTCCGGGGCTAAGATCTTCTCCGTATCGGTAATAATGAACTCATTGGTTTCACTGTCAAACTCCACCAATACCTCTTTGGCATTGCCGTCTTTGTCAACGATGATCTTATCGATGTTTACCTTTTCACCTTTTTCGAGTTGCTGTGCTTCTTCGGCAGTCAGGTAATAGGGCGGCTCTATCTCTTTATAAATAGGATGTACCAATAACTCCAGAACACCCGAAGCATTCGGACGCAGCGACAGCTTAGCATCCAGCGCCTGGATATTTAATCCTTCGGCCCGTAAATTTTTCAGCCTTAGCATCTCCGTTCGCCTGCCCGAAAGCAGCGCACTCAAATCATCTTCGTCTAACTTAAGCCGTCCATTTTTCGCCAGGCCTATGCGTTCCAGGTCTGCCAGCGGCAGCTCCTGCTCTTTATATGTTTGCTTTTTCATTTTTTGTTTTATCGTTCTATCTGGTAAATCTGTTCGTTATCTTCTTCGGCCTGCGCCGTGTTTTCAATAGCAGCCGAATGATCAACACTTTGTCCGACCGGATAATCTCTGGCCTGCAACAAGGAAGCATAAATGCCATCTTTCGGGCTGATCCTGAACTTGCGGCCGCCCGATTCCTCTATCTCCACGACCTTGTTTTTCAACGCTGCCAGCACTTTGTATTCCTGGTCGTTATACATGATCACTTCGCCTTTCTGCAGTTTTTCGGGCATCGGTGCCCTGTCTGCCTGCTGCTCCAGTTCGATCCGGTTTTCAAAAGCCACGACATAATCGGTGATCTTCTGCGCATCGGCTGAAGCTTTGAATAATTCCGAAGGATCGTCCTTTAATACTTTTATCCAGTTCTCGACATAAGCGGCATGCTGCCCGAAATTATGCCCGATATTGAGCTCGCTGCCGATCATCAGCGAAGCGATTTCCGCACGAAGTTCCTCCTTTGCGTAATCCGGCGTACCAAACCTGCCGCTGAGATCCCGGTTAAGCCTTTTTTCATTACCGCTCCAATGACCGAGTTCATGCAGTAAAGTCGCATAATATTTCGCTGCCGAATCAAACTGTTCTTTCTTCGGCAACTGTATCAGGTCACGGCCAGGACTATAAAAGGCCTCGTTACCGCCATGTTTGATACGGGCTTCGCTGGAGGCTATAATCTTTTCGGCCCTTTCAACCGGTGACCATTGCTGCAAAGCATGCTCCCATTCCGGGATACCCCTGATCTGCTGCGCGTTAAAGACAAAAGCATTGACGATCATCGGCCGGTCCAGTTTGACGGTCTCTGTTTTAGGCTTGCCGTTTTCCTTTAAAACAGGCTCGCCTTTTTCATCCAGTACCGTGCGGGTGTCCGCCATTTTGACAAAATTGATCAGGGTCGCCTTTGCCCCTTTTTCAACAGACCATTTATTAAAAGAAGCCTGTTTCAGGGTCATCCAGCGCGGGTCATCGTAGCCTTGCATCGCAAGCCATAAAGCGTTCATGCCCCTGTAGTTCTTGCCTGTTGTCGGATTAAGCGGTGTAACAAAGCCCGCTGCATTATCATCCGACCAGGGTTTCTGAAAGGGTGAAGTCCCTTCCTGTAAAGCAGCGATCAGCTTTTCAGCGATCTGTTCCTGAAGAGGTTTAAAATTTGGATTCATATTTATTATCGCTGCATTTGGTAACTGTTATCAATCTCTTCGGCATCATTGAATTCTTCGCTCGCAGCCCGCCCGCTTTCCATTTCCATTCCCGTACTGATCTCCTGCGAGTTATTACGCGCCTCGATCAGCGAAGCGAACAGGCCGGATTTTGGGCCCATTTTAAACTTTCGATTATCTGCTAAATCCTGCATTTGATAAACATTGTTCTTTAATTCAGCCAGCACTTTGAATTCTGTACCGTTGTGCGGAATGACCTCCCCTTTGCTTAGCCTTTGCGGATTAAATTTCTGCAAGTCCTCCCCTGATTGTTGCTTCCCTTCCGTTACTTCATTTTCCTGATGAACTTCCAGTTTTTCCTCGACCTTTTGTTCAAAGGCCATGATGTGGTCGACTATCTTCTGTGCATCGGATGCCGCCTTAAATAACTCGGCAGGCTCTTCCTTCAAAATCTGTGACCAGCTGTTCAGGTAACCGACATGATCATTCAGGTCATAGGGCAGGTTCAGTTCCTTGCTCAAAAACAGAGAAGCCAGGTTAGTCCGCAATTCTTCCCTCGCCATCAGCGATTGGTCGGGACTACCCTCTACAGGACGGTTCAGCCTGTCTTCCGCAGCCGTCCAATGCGCCAGTTGGTGCAGGGCCTCGGCATAGTACTGTTCCGGGTTTTTAAACTGCTCCACTTCCGGCAGTACAATGGTATCTGAACGCGTGTCATAAAACATATCGTCACCACCATGTTCAATGATTGCCCGTGAATTATCCAATATCACCTGCGCACGCGCAGTGGGCGAAAGGTCCATCGGTTCTTTTTCCCATTTGTTCAGCTTGCGCAATTGCTCGCCGTTAAACAGCCAGGCTTCGACTTGTTTTGGCTCATCGAGCTTTACACGTTCGGTGCGCTGCTTACCGTTATCTTTCAGCACGGGCTCACCCTTTTCGTCTACTACTTTCTGATACTCATAACTTGACATGAAGTTAATCAGCGTACCTTTAGAGCCTTTGACAACAGCGGTATGGTTTCGGTTTGCCTGGTTAGAAGTTGCCCAGCGCGGGTCATCCCGCTTTTGCATCAATAACACCAAAGCGGACGGACCGGCATAGCGGTGCCCGCTTTCAATATTAAATGGCAAAGCCGAGTTCATACTATTGTTTGGCCGCTGAAAAATAGAAGTTCCGGCTTTCAGGTCCGCGATCATCTTACCTGCGATCTGTTCGGACAGGGGTTTAAAAGGTGTACTCATTTGTTGTTCTCCTTATTTTTATTTTGTAAATAATTTGCGATAGCTAAAAGAAATTTGAGCGGATCGAGAGACCGCTGCCGGTATTTTATGCTGAAGTGCAAGTGTTCGCCTGTTACCCTGCCTGTTGCGCCTGTAAGAGCTATCGGATCACCCGCTTCAACGGTGTCGCCAGGCAAAACGAAGATTTGGGACAGATGGCCGTAAGAACTCTCAAAGGCATTATGACCCAAAAGGATATACACACCCAACAGCTTTTCATACCCACAAGATTTAACCGTCCCTTCACACACGGCGAATACCGTGTCGTGCCTTGCCCGAAGGTCAATACCGGAGTGAAAACTGAACCGTCCGGTAAGAGGGTGAATGCGAAAGCCATAGCCGGAAGTCAACGCCAGATGCCGGAGCGGCAAGGCAATCATGTAGCAACACATTAATTTAATCACGGCCGTATTGGTTAGAGATGTCACGGGAAATTTGATTTTGCAGTATTTCGACACAGAAGGGCTGAATAGCAGGGTAGTCTGAAGCGATTCCCATTGCATTAATTTTGTCGGTGACATCGCCAAAACAAACAAGTGCATCAACCCGTCCCAGCGCGAGGAAATCAGCTGATGATGTTGCAGCCGGTAAGCCAGCAAGGTTATCTTGAATTTTATCTGCCGGCAAAAATGTAAACAAGGCATCTGCGGAAAAGAGCCCGACGTTATATTTGAAATCCACATAAATATTGTCCAGGTCAAGACTGGCTTCGCATATTACGCCAACATGGTTCCGCTTGTTTAATGGATCACATTCCAAGTCAGGACGCACCAATACGACTACCCCACGCAGCTTATCATTTGCTCCGGAGTGTTTATAAAAATATATGTCATCCATAATTTTAGCGGCTCAAACTATAATCTTGCTTCAACCCAAGTTCTTCTTCCAACGAGGCCATACTATATTCCAGCACCGCCGGGTTGTCGCGTGAAATTTCAATAGCCTGCCTGTGATCTTTGGTTAAACTGGAATTTGCCAGCATACCCACTCTCAGCAGGTCTTTAAAATCTTGCGCATTCATATTCAGGTGGTCCTGCATGGTATCAAAGTGTATGCTGCCAGGTTTTCTCAACACCAGCAGTGCGTCAGTTGAAAACAATGCCTGCCCCTCCTTTCCGAAACTCACGACAACATTATCGTTTTCGATCTCGGCTGAGGCAATGATACCGACCTGGTTTTTCCTGTCCTCCGGGTCGTTTATTAAATGGGGGTGTACCAGCACGAACGTGCCGGTGAGTTCATCTTGCTTATTCATCATATTTAAAAGAGAGGTTAAAAAATCAGTTTTTCGGAGGTGCCTTCATGCTGCCTTTTGGAATCACCTGCACCTGCGGTATGGGCGTCTTGAAAGCAGCTACAATAGCCTCCACTTCATTATTAATCCGCAAAAAGTTCCCGCGAAGGATTTCCTCCTTACGGCCACCAAAATCATAATAAACAGGTAAATCGCGGTAGCCCGCTTCCTCGGCCTGTAATTCCTGTTTTGGTAAATTGACCTTGCAGTTGATCGCGGAAGTTTCAAAACGCCCGGTATAGGTTTCCTGTACATCGGCAGCAATAAGTCCTACCATTTCCCCGGTGTTCAGCGAAGCCATTTTACCCGCCGGGATCAAAGGCTCCAGTTTTTCCTGCAGGGAAGTGGATGTTTTGTTACGGTCAATGGAAAGGCTCTCGCCGATCTGCTTGTTCTTGCCAAACAACCGTTCCAGCCAGTCTAGCGTTTCCTTGTTCCTGACTGATCCCGCCAGCACATTGCCGACCACAGCGGTGATCGTAGCTGCCGTATCTTTACCGTAGTGCTGATTGAACTGCGGCAGCTCCTGTAGCCCCATTAAAATGGCTACCTTATTCGACCGCGCAACCGCTAGTAGATTTTCAATTTTGTAGGTATACAAAGTCGGAATCTCGTCAATGATCAAAGCCGACGGCAGATTGCCTTTGCTGTTAATTAATTTGGTGAGCCTGTTCATCACGACCGAATAGCAGGCAGAATTGATATTCTGCGTATTGGGATCGTTGGCTAAAACCACGATTCCCGGTGACTTAACTTCTGAAATTTTCAGGTTAAAATCGTCTCCCGAAAAGACCCAGAAGGTCTCTTTAGTGGCTAACCGTGATATAAATATCTTCAATGTACCGATCTGGCCTTCCAACTGTGGAAAGGCTTTTTGGACATAGGCGCTTCTGAAAGGCGACAACAAGGAAACCAGCTCTGGCTCGGAAAAAAGTGTGTTAAAAATATCTTCGTAAGAATGGTTCAAAAACGACAGTACATGCGGAAAACTTGAATATTTACCGCCCTTATACTTACTGAAAAAGAAGATGCAAGCTGCTAAAAAGTTAATGGCCGACTGTGTAAAGAACTGGTCGCTGCCACCGCTTTTGTCACCTTTCTTCATGGCTTCTACCAAACCTTCGGCACCTTCCGAAGCATCCGCCAGTGTTCGGAGGTAATCCGCTCGCCAGGGATTAGTCCGCCTGCTGCGTTCCACATCATTTAAATTGATCACATGAAATTCGTAGCCTGCACATTTCCCCTGCTGTTTTGCGAGCAGGTAATGGTAGTAAGCGATCTTACCTAAGTCCGGGTACTTATAATCGTACACTACCGTACAAAAACCCTTAGCAATCAGCTGCCGGATAAATGGATTAACGATACCGAACGACTTACCGGAGCCAGGCGTCCCGATCAGGATCGTACCGCGAAAAGGGTTGACAATATTGATCCAGCCGTCCCGCACCTTTGCTTTATAATAGAACTGCATGGGAATATTAACCGAATAAGGCGTAGTCACTTTCAATGTTTGTTGCATAAAGCTTTCCCCTTCAACATTCCAGACATCTTTACCCAAACCGGACCGCAGTATCTTGGAAATATTATCCATAGAAAGACTTACCAGAATAGCCCCTGTCAACGAGCATAACATATACCCGAAATCAAACCATGTGGTATAGGCAAACACAAAAGCAGATGGCCTGCCATAAAAAAAAGCGCTGCCAAAAAACAGCAGTAAACCCAACGAAAGCGGATAAATGATATGCTTCTTTGGGTCAAGTTCCTGTTTCTTTTTGGCCAGTGTACCAATACTGACCAGACAGATCAACAACAGCGTAGCCAACTTGCTGTACAGTACTTGCCGGTAAATAAGCACATGGCTTAGCTTTTCAAGCGGTCCATAAAAAAAGCCCCAGAACGGGGCTTGCTTGTAAACAAAAATGGCGGCTTCGAGCGCAATGGAGACATAGATCAGGCATTGCATAAAGCCGTGCAGCTTATGCTGCTCGTGAGTTTCCTCCATATTGATTTGTTTTTTAATGGTTGGAGGGCTGCCTTCGGCGGTCTTCCATAAAAATGTTTGTTTTCATCAGCATGGAAGCAGGCTGACGCCGTTCCTCCATAGATTTAATTGATATCATTGAGTATACAGATAGCTTGTGGTTGCCGCTATAAAATGTTCATTAAGGGTAGGGTGAAAACTAAAAAACCTCCGAAGGGAGGTTTGTATTTAAAAGGGCCGTAAAATTTGCCGGGGGAAAAGCTTAATCATCCCTTAAGCCATCAAGCATGGCTACCCATAAAGCGGTAGGCCTTTTTTGAAGTATCATGATCATCCTTGCCTTCAACTCCGGTGCCCCGGCTAATATTTCTTTGATTTTACGCCCCACGACGCGCGCACAGACCAGGGGAATATATGCCCGTTCCTTGGTATCGTAAAGCGACATCGTATCAAAATGTTCGTTGTAAACCACATCACTAAAAAGATCGAAATAAACTTTCAACATATGCTCGATGTCTTCAATATCGTGGGTGCGTTGCGGCCGGTCATCATTCGCGATCAATTTCAGCAAAATAATCCCTTCCAGTGTACATACCTTCAGGTCAAATTCGTCGCTGAGAACTACTTTCAGAACATAAGGATAGATCTCGGCAAAGCCGGGCATGTGAATGACAAAGAGTGATGGGTCTGTAAAGGTGATCACGCGGTCCTCGCCCTCGATTCCACCAAAAGGCAACAGATCGATTTCTATCGCTGCCATGTAAAACACGGTAATTGCCTCCGTCGGATGCGGACTAAATTTTCCCGTTTCAAAAAGCGCATGCCTGACCTGCGCATATTGCCCGGCATCGTTGATCATCACGGCGATATCTACGTCATCCGTCTTTCGTTTGGATGCGACATTTTCATCGGCGGAAAGCCAGATGTCCCTGGCGATTGCCCCGACCAGGTAACAGTCAATGTCAAAAGCTGAGAGCACCTTTTCAAGGTCTTTCAGCATAGCGATGGTGCTGGGGTGAAGTTCTGGATTAGTCAAGGAATTCGGCTTTAATTCGTTTTGCAGCCTCCTGGTTCCGGCTGTCCAGTGTGGTGATCAGATCGGCATAAATGAGCAAGGGCGGCGCACTCGCTGTCGGATGACCGGTCTGACCCGGAAGATCGTCCCGCCAAAACTGCTGAAGGATCTCTACCGGTCCGTCCTCCTCCGGCACCAGGCGTAAGCGCTGCATGACATTGGTGCGCAACTGGTTGGTATAGATCGTGAATTTTTCCGGGCTCAGGAAGCCTGTTAACAGAGCCGCGCCACTTTCGCCGCCCCAGTAAAAGCCCTCCACCAGCTGATCTTTCCAGGCAGCAGCGCGTTCTTTTTGAGCGAAGCGGTAGGTATAAAGCTGCAACTTAGGGCGCAATGTGCCCCGGTAGGCCTCCGCCCAGCGCCGGATCAACTGGTCTTTTTTATCTATAAAAAGAAACTTTGCCTTTTCCCTTACGCCTTCTTTCACATAACCCTCTTTTTGTAGTTCCGCCATCAGCGGGCCGATATTACCCAATGCGATAGTGGAGGCACTTGCGATGGCCCGGTAGTTCTGATTCAGCAATTCCGGGTTGCTGAGTATGGAAAACAGGAACTTTATCCCTGCCGTTTTCCAAAGCTTGCCGTCTGCGGGCAGGCGGACATCGGTAACCGGCTGGTCATTGATATAAATATAGAGGTTGTCTGTTTTGATAAAGCAATTACCGGCAGCTTCGAGGTAATTGATCTGGTGCTCTTTTAGCTCCTCTTTAAGTGGTTTGGCAATATACCGGCTGACAAGCAAGGTATCGTTTTTATTCCCGCTATGGTCTGGCTGCAATAAGTACGAGGGGATACTATCACGAACCTGGTTTTTTAGCATCACGTCAAACATGTGCTTGTTTTTACCCATTTTGATTTCAATGGTTCCATCGCTATAGTCCGGATGATATACCTGATGGGTAGCTAAAAGGCTGAGATCACGACCTTCTGCGCCCGTAAGCCCCTTAAGCTTTTCCAGACTAAAATAAAGCAGCTCACGTTCGTTTGTATTCATAATTATTAACGTTCATGCGACATGAACAAACAAAAATAATGAACATAATCTGCAAATACAATAGTTTTGTTCAAAAAAAATCATCGTTCATGCTGCATGAACAAAAAAAGCTTGTTATCCCATTCCAATAGCCGGATAATCTCTTGGGTAGTTGCCTGGCAAATGAAGCGGATTCAGATGCTCATTTTCCTCAAGCTCGTTATGCTGCTGCTTTAATTCATTTTCCCCGGGCAAGGCCTTCATTTGCGTTTCCCTGATCTTTGCCGAAATTTCATTTTCCAAACGGCGCAGTTCAACCCGTAATTCAGTGAGCTCTGATTCCTTTTCAAACGTTTTCTGGCTCAAACCTTTCAGTGTCGGTATTTCCTTAACCAGTTCAGCCTGCTTTTTTTCATAGTTTTCCATTAAGTTGCCGACCTTATCAATCGCATTCAAAAAATAGCGTGCTGCCAGTTTCGGATTGTCGGTGTTCGGGTGGCCGCCATTGGACTGGTATTTGATACCACCTGGCCCTTCAGCAAACAAATGGTTCTGCAAGCGGTATTGGAATAGCCCTTTTTCCTCATAACCCTCCCGCTGCTGCCGGATAAATAGCTTAAAGCCGTAAAGTTTCCCGATCTGTTTTTCTTCCGACTGCCCTTTTTCAGGCTTCCAATTCCGGTACAGGTCGATAATTTTTTTGCCCAATGCTTCTGAATCGGCCAAATCAAATCCAGCCAGGGATACCGGGTTTAGCTTGGTACCCTCTGCTGTATACTTCAGTTGCTTTTTGTATAGCGCTTCATCTTTAACCAAGTTTTCCAGTGTTGATTCAACATCAGACAACTCCTTTTCCGCTCTTTCGAAACTTTGGCGGTTACGGGCAACCTCTTTGAAATGAGCTGATTTCCAGCCTTCGAGTTGAGCAACCTTTTTTTCTACCTTTGACTTATCCAGCAGCGTAGTGTCGCCGGACAGAATAGCGATATATTCAGAGAAGTTCATACCGCTTTTTTCATCCAATGCCCCCTCATCCAATGTACGTACATTTAATTCACAGTTCTTCATCTGCGAGATAAAGGTCTGCTTGTTCTTCAACAAGTTGAATTTATAGGCATCCAACGACTGCTCCACGCCATAAATAAAATTCAACACTTTGTTGCCGTAATGTTTTTTCGCCAGCCAGTTTCCCTGTCGTGCGCCTCTGCCGTCGCGCTGCTCCAGATCAGACGGCCGCCACGGCGTATCGAAATGATGCATGGCTAAAACCCGCGACTGTACATTCAATCCTGTTCCTGCTTTTTCGGTACTGCCCAACAGCAAACGAATTTCTCCCGCATTCATTTTTCGGAACAATTCCGGCTTTTGCCTGTCCGTCCATTCGTGAATATAGGTGATCTCGTGGCGGGGAATATCAAAATCCCGGACCAGCTTATCCCGCAGCGCATCATAGATATTAAACGCATCCGGCTTTGGTGTGCCGATATCGCTGAACACAATCTGCGTCCCTTTATGTTCTCTACTTAGGTTATAGATCTCTGCAATTTTTCGTGCGCAAACATTCACTTTATTGTCCGGGTGATCCTCATAATCCGGGTCAATGAGCCGCATGTCGGCTGACATTTTTTTAGCATAATTAGTGGCGATCAGCATCCGGGCATTGTCCTCTTCATCCGTCAATGGCGCCCTGCCGATCAGCGTCGCGTCGCCGCTCTGGGCAAAATCCATCAGCCGTTTGATGAAGTCCTGCTGATCGGGCGTGGGGTGAATATTCACCAGCGTTTCCACCAGTTCCGGCTTGTCCAGATTAATGTGTTTGGCAGTTTTATAATCCGTGATCTCATTATAAAACAGCGCCAATTCCGGTACCTTAATAAAATGGCGAAAGCGCTCTTTTGCTATGATCTGGTTGGTTACGGAAAACTCAAAGTCAGTCGTCTTTTTGGCAAAGACGGCTGCCCAGGCATCAAAATTGGAAATGTGCTGCCTTTCCAGTTCTTTTGGCCGCAGGTATTTGAAGATCAAATACATTTCGGTCAGGCTGTTGGAAATCGGTGTTCCCGATAAGAAAGTAACACAGAGGTCAGCATCAAACTTTTGCTGCAAAGTGCGTACGGCAAAAAGCATGTTCAATGCTTTTTGGCTGCCGTCCATATTGCCCAGGCCTGCTACCCGGTTGTGCCGCGTGGTGTAGGTCAGGTTCTTGAACTTATGCGATTCATCTACAAACAGGTGGTCGATGTTCATTTCCTGAAAGTTGATACCTGTATCCTTTTTATTGTCGATGGCATACAAAACGCCATGCAGCTTGCTTTCCAGGTTAGTCTTGCGCAGTTCCAAACCCTTCAGCATGGTGCGGGAGATTTCTCCGCCCAATGATTTCAGCGTGGCTAAATCCTGGTCGATATTATCCAGTTCCGCTTCAAATATCTGCTGCTGTATTTCCGGCGATTGCGGTATTTTGCCAAACTGGTCATGTGTCAGGATGATACAATCCCAGTTGTTGTTTTTGATCTGGTGAAATAGTGTCTGCCGTTTAACCGGAGTAAAGTCATTTTCACCCGGAGCCAGTACTTTTGCCTGCGGATAGGCCTTGCGATAGGTATCGGTGATCTGGCCGACATTAGCTTTTAAAGCCACTATCATCGGTTTTTGCAAGATACCCAAACGCTTCATCTCCTGCGCTGCAACGATCATGGTCAGGGTTTTACCCAAACCCACTTCGTGGTCAATCAATGCACCTCTGTTCTGCATAATGCGCCAGGCCGCATTTTTCTGCGAACTGTATAAATCTTCGATCCCCAGGGCCTTGCGGTCAAGTCCCGGAAAGGCTAAGTGACTGCCATCATATTCACGCAGCACATAGCAGTTGAAGGTATCATTGTATAACTCCTCAATTGCATTTTTGTCCGTTCCAGGCAAATCGCGTAACCACTCCTCAAAACGGCTGCGTATCGATTCGATCTTTTGATGACCCAGCTGTATGGCCTCATTATCTGGAACACGGATAGCATCCTCCCCCGAACCAATCTTATAACTGAAATAGGGGCTGGTATTTTCCAGCGCATGCTCCAGCAGCGCCGCTCCTTTCATTTTAATGCCCGACTTCGGCATGATCGCAAATTCTTCATCCGTCTTTGCACTGCCATGCCTGTAACTTACCTTAAAAGAATCGACAGACGAAAAATATTCGATATGGGTATCAAGGCCAAACAGGTCGCTGGCGAACTGCTTATAATAACGCAGCGGCATCCAGCGTTCGCCCAGGTTAAAGTCCAGCAGTTCAAACGGTATGTTTTCAGGTTGGACGCGCCGGATCGCCGCCAGGCTGCGCGCTACCTGCAAATCATCAGGATTTAGGGCAGCAGTCTCTTCAGCAACAGTAAGTTTTTGAACCACATTTCCGGACAAATAGCCGTCACGTGTTTCCCAGCTATGATTAGCCGGATTCATTAATATTTTGCCGTCCAGGTTGCGTATGAGCTCGGATTCATTGAGCCCGGTCATTTTTCCGATATAGGACAGATCAACAAAACCCTTGTCATTCAGACAACGGGCAAGTCCCTCAGCCGGATCATCGGTATGCAGGTTTTCCTGCTGTGAAAACACCGGACCGTAGAAGATATCCGCTTTTGTCCAGACATCGTTTTCACGCCGTTCCAGTGAGGAAAGGACGGTAAAGCCCAAAGCCGCATCCTGCAATAGACGGTTTCGGTTGAGCTGCCTGTTTAGGTCCCCGTTCTTCGCTTTAAAGTTATCGTAATAGCGGTTCAATAAAACCCGCAGGTCCGGCTGCACCTGAAGCTTTGCGGCTTCTGTTCCGTACAAATCCATATAGCTGTCGCGCAAAGGGATATATTGCCTGAAAAACGAAATGTCCTTTTGGTCATCAAATGACTTAAAATCAGCCTGCCCGTTTTCAATCAGCCCGACCAAGCCGACCTTACCTTCATGGATCACCAGCGTATCGCGGGTATAATAAGGTTTGATTGCGGTAAAAGGCACCGGCCTGTCAGGAAGCAATTCAAAGGCAGGCTCCAAACTCCGGTCACCTTCATAGCGGTAATCATGCCCAAAATGTTTGAGTTTGGCTGCTAAGGCTTTAAGTTCGTAGCTCAGCGTATTGCCGCTGACCCATTTATTCGAAAAACTCAGTTCCTGAACGTTGCTGTATAATTTGTAGAGATAGCGTCCGGATTGCTTCGCCCTGGCGGTAATCAGCACAATGCTGTCATGATCGGGCCTCGCTGTGGTCCGAACCGTGCTGATCTGCCGTCCGGTTGCCGGGTCTACAAAAGACCGGTCAAGGTCAGACAAATAAGCGCCTGCCAAATCATTGCCCCTTGCCGGCGCGTCAAAAAGACCCAACTGCCCTTGCCCTGCGCTTTCTTCAACACTCACTTCAGGAACCGCCAAAAACGTAAAAAACCGCCCGTTACCGGCAGTTTTCGCATCTTCCGCGCCAGCCCCTTTTTCAGCGGCCAGCTTTTGCTGCAAAGCCTCCCATCGGTCGCGGTCAAAATTCGCGGCCAGCCCTTCGGCGACGTGTTCAAAAAGCGCCCCCCGGATCTCTTCCAGCGGGCCCTTCTGCCAAAGCATCTGACTGGCTTTACCATATTGGTTTCTGCCATCTGCCTTAGTATCGCCCAAAAGTAGTTCCGGGTGCCGTTCAATATAGGCATTGATCGAAAATTTCCCATAACTATTCTCCTGCTCAACCGTATCGATCAGCAATAGTTCTGCTTCTGTAAACGCTTCTTTTAAATCGTTTTTTTGTACCAGCAACAAATGGCTGGGCGCTTCGGTATTTGCGTTCTCCTTCATCAGGTTATCCGGCAGTACCGAAAGGCTGATAAAGTCTGCCGAGGTAAATACATGCTTGCGCGCTATTGAATTGGAGGCCGTATTCAAGAAAGCATCCGTAACCAGATAAGCCAGCAAACCCCCATCGCCCAACTTATCCAGCCCCTTTGCGAAAAAATAATCGTGGATCTTTGATGTTACTGCGCTGCCCTGGTAGGCAGGATCAAACACCTGGAAATTGCCAAAGGGGATATTGCTCGTTATAAAATCATACCGCCCCTTTTCCGTTGCAGCGGTTTCTTCAAAACCACGAATTTGTACCTGAGCCGGAACCAGCAATGTCGTGGCAAGAGCAGCTAATACCTTGCCGGTAAGCAAATCCTTTTCAACAGCGTTGATTTCCTTAAGATCAGGAAACGCTTTAACTGCTTCGGTTATAAAAATCCCCGCCCCGCTGCTCGGCTCATACAAACGTTGCGGTAAAACCTGTTGTTCATTCATCGCGGCATACAACGCGCCTGGCACAAGCTCCGGCGTATAAAATGCGGTGAGGATGCTGCTTTTCATCGCATCCACGGCAGACTTATAATCGCCCGGCGACAGCTTTTCCTGCAATAGCTGATGCAAAGCCAGCACCTGCGGATGCAGGCGCAAGTCATTTGCGGAAGCATTTTGCTGCACCCATTCTTCAATCTCTCCCGCGCCAAAAAGAACGGCTTTTATACCGCCGAATCCAGCATAGTCCTTCAAAACTTCGATCTCTTCAGGGCTGTAATTCTCCTGGCCGGCTAAGGCGATGCGCAAGGCGTCGATGTTTCCAGCCAGTTTTTTTGAACTGTTAAAAGCCATGATTAATCTCCCTCTAAATATTTAGCTATGGTGCCGGTAACGGCATAGTGCAGCAGACGGCTATCCTCGCTTTCGGGAAAGCCGTATTCTTCAAACAAATAAGTGCAGGCAGACAGAAGGTTTAGCATTTCGTAAACGAGGATGCCATTAACCAAAAAAGCCAGGTGTGTTTCCTCAAACTCTTCCTCGAATACCAGCCGCAGGTAATCATACCGCTCGCGTTCTTCGGGCTCCAGTGAATTAATAGGATTCATTATAGCGGGATAGTATCTGCGTCAAGCACATCCTGGTAAGAAATATTCAGGGTGATGACCCTTCCGGAAAATTGCTTTTCGCTCAGTTCAATATGTAATACTTTGTTGCCTGGAAACGTCAGTTTCCGCAAAACGATAATATTCCGGTAAGTCTTTTGAAACAAGGGGCTGTTAAACAGCACAAACTCAGGGTGTAATTCGACTGACTGGACATTGGTCGCCTTCGTGATCTTTTTATCATCGATATGGAAACGAAAGTCTTCAATATTATAAGCAAGGTTGGTTTTGTTTCGGTAACCCAGGTCAATAAAAATATAGTCCCCGGCCGTGTAGACATGATAGAGTTCGGCCTTCAGATCGAAAGCTTTCGTCTTTTCAATAGCCTTTCCGGGTCGCTTACAAAAAAGGTCAAGGGCAATTTGTTTGATTTGGTTTTGAGAGAAGCCAATGCCTGAAATATCCAGTGGCCGGGTGTCATTCCGATCAATGGCAATTTCCGTGCGGCTATCCATTGCAGTGATCGAATCAGCCCGGATAACATGGTATTGTGCGATAAACTTTTCGCCGGTAATGGTTATGATAGCATCGGCAGTTTTAACGGAATCTTTTAACCGGACCCGCAATACATTTTTGAGCGGCAGGTCGCCAATGACCGACTTAGCAGAGATATCAACGTATTGGATCGGCTCCGGCGAAATGAACTGCACGGAAACATTTTCGGGCAGGTAAACGACAGGCAAAGAATTTCTTTTGACACCCTCTGCAAAAGGTGTATTTTGTGCATAGCTATGCAAGCTTGCCATTAAAACGGCAAGAAAAAAGATGATCTGTTTCATGGTTAATAGTGTTGCTGCGCTTTTTCCAGCGCTTCGTTATCGATTAAATAGAGGTAGGAATTGTATTTGATCTTTGCTTTATCCTTGCGTATAAGGCCTGCAATCGCAGACGAAGTGGATTCAAACATTTTGCCTGCGGTGCTTATCGCAAACTGGCTGGCCACCGACCCGGTGCCGCTTCCGTCGATGGTAACACCCTGCACGGTATTGTTCCCGAGGTCTTTGGTAAAATCACGGAACGCCGATTCTGGCACATAGAGCCCGGCTAAACCATCCAGATCGTAAACCTCCAGTTTTACCGGCAGGATCTTATTTTCGTAAAGGATAGATTTAACGGAAAGCTCCACCCGCTGGCCTGAAAAGCCTGTGATCAGCGCATATAAATAACTGCCCTTTTTGATGCGGTAGTTTCCAGCATCAATGTCGTCCAACAGCCGTAACCGGATACGCGACCCGGCATAACCGGTCAGGTTTTCGTCAATGACCACTTTAATAAAATCAGGGTGCTGTTCCGGCATTACGGTATTGAAGCCGGGTGCATTTCCATCTGCTAACCTTACCGAAAGTTTTGGCTCATTCGTTTTTTGCGCTGATGCTTTCGCAAGTGCCTCCTTTCTTTTGAGTTCTGCTTTTACCTCCGGATCATTGGCCTTATTCATGCTATCCAGGTAGGCCATCTGCTGCCGGAACGTTTCCATCGGGTCCTTTTCCTTTTGAACGGTTGTCCCGGTACTGCTTTCGGTGGTACGCCTGTTTCGCAAGCCGTTTAAGGCCTGAACCATCGCCTGGTCATTGCTTCCCGGCTGGTCGTTTAGGCGATTTGCAGGAACGTCCGGCTGCCGGGCATATTTAGCTTTCATGGCCTGGCTGATCGAATCGAGCATTCTCTTTTCCTTGTCGGAATACGCATTATTAAAGGTGGGATTGCTGGTTTTTTCTGAAGGTAATGGATTGACAGCGGTTAAGCCGTCACCCTCCTTATAAGTATCCCGGTAAGCGTCCAGCTTATCTTCGAGTTGCTTTTTTTGTACATCGCCGGAGATTTGTCCGACCGTGCCATTGAGGCCATCCTTCTTTTTCTCGTCCGTTTTCTTAGCGGCAAAACCGCTGTGGTAAACAAAGAAGAACAAACACAAGAAGGGCAGCAGGATCAGCGGCATGATGTATTTGGGTTGTTTGAAATTAATGTTCATAGCTAATGGGGTAAAGTGATACGAATATGTTGCAGGCTGTCGAGGTCGCGCAGCAAGGTAAGGCTGTCTGTTTTTGTCAATGTCTTTTTTGCAGTAACGCTGTCCACCTGCCTTCTCAACCTGATGGTTTGTTTAAGTGCGGCCCCTGCCGCCATGATGTGATCAAAACCCTCATTTACAGGCACGGGCCCATGCTTTGGCTCTGCGGCAACATGATCTTTCGGCAACAGGTTATGGTGCAGCGTAACGGCAAGAATTAAGGAGGCCACCAATAAGGCGATCATCAGGCCAAAAAAGAACCGGGGATAACCGCAGACCAAACTTTTAAAAACACTGCTTCCTTTATCGACGTAAACCGAAAACTCTTTTTTCAATTCACTATACAGCGTATCCCTGGGATCGCGGTTAGAATGTATTTTTTTGAACATTTTCGAGGTCTTTATTTTCGAGTGTTTTCCAGTTAATGATCAGCACGCCATGCGGGTTATTATCGCTGCGCGGTATATCTTTCAAATAGCCCTCAGTAACCAGCGAGCGGATGACCGTAGAACTGCGCCGGTCAATCTTCAGCTTGCCGTAATAGCGGAAATACCGCTTTGACATATCAAGCGAAATGGAATCGGTTTGCAGGGTAATCACCGAGCTTGAGGACAAAATTGAATTGAAATAGCCGTTTTCCTTCAGGTCATCGTATTGATCGACGCCAGACTGGTCGACCAGATACATGGCTTTTTTCATCTGGTATTCGATGAACTTGTCATCGGGGGTAAGGGAAAAGAAAAAAGAATGGAACAAGTCTATATCCGCCCGGTATTCGGCAGGCCGGTTCATCTGGACGTCTGTCTGATTGGCCAGCAAAGGCACATTATTGTTCAGGATATAGACACTGCGCCTGGCATCACTTACCTGCCGGTAAGCATAGGAACAGCAGATGGCGGACAAGATAACGGAAGTTATAAAACTGCCAAAGGCTACCCAGGTCGCCAGCCTGATCTTGGCTTCGATATTTTTTACGATCATAATAAAGGGATTTAAATAAAACTGCCGACGATACGCGTTGCACCTGCCATAGTAGATGCGCCCCTGCCAAAATTGGAAGCAGCTGAGCTGATACCTGAAGTGGAAATGATCCATGTCGATATGCTGGGTACAGTGAACATACAAATGGCACCGATGACAAATACAATAATCACCGTTCCGAAGGACAGGATGCCATTCCCAGCAAAAACTGCCATCTTAGCCATATCTGCCGCAGCGCCATTGGTGCCGACCAATTCCTGGTATTTACTGATCTCGGAAGTGAGCGCATATTGCTGCATCAACCCGCAGAGATACATGATCAGGTAAGCGATTCCGGAATATAAATTGACCGAAACAAAGCGCGCGATCCAGGTGCTGAAGCTATCCCGGAAAGCCGGCAGAATACTGACCGCAACAGAAAACGGCCCCAGTATGATCAGAATAGAGGAATAGATAATTTGAATCATAAATATTATATAAACTGCTATTCGCAGAATCCAAATCCCTATTAACTCCAACAATTGAGTAAACAGCAATTGCATCCCCACCGTCAGCCGGTTCTTCAGTTCCAACAACGGTGATACCACGTCGGCGATACCCTGCTTAACCGTACTCGTCACCGTGTTCCAGGCCTGTCCGTACCATGTGTCGCTTTCCTTTTCTGCCACATCGGCCTGTGCCTGGAAGGTATACAGCGAATTGGCGACCTGCAGCATCAGGTTTGCCCTCGTAAAGCGCAGTCCATCCACGTCCGACTGAACGCTGTCAAACATTTGCTCGGTTTGTGCTGCCACCAGATCCGTAGGAAAGGCAATCATTTTGACAAAGCCGCCCCACCAGATAATGATCATGGCAAGGCCAAAGGGCCGTAACAAAGGCATGATCTCCATGCGCTTATCGCCGACCATCATCTCATAACTTTTGATCGCAAAAAAGATGATCATAAAAATGGCTGCTAGCGCCTGCGCATCTGAAATGAACATATCGAAATGGTTCCAGATCGAATTTTTGAGACCCTTTAAAAACACCATGACGCCGGTTTCATAAACTGCATCGCCCTGGAGGTATTGCAGGGATTTCCGGCTGATGGCCGTGTCGACCGTCACGGTCTGCCCAAAGCCTGCCGTTATCCAAAAGGAAAACAGCAGGCATAAATAAATTAGCTTCTTCTTCATGCCGTTAATATTTAGCGTTTTGAAGTATCTTATTGGCTATCTGGACATCACTGTTTGGCGTCCAGTTGGGAATGGTTACTGTGCCTTTTTGCAGTTGTTGCTGACGGCTGGCCATATCTAAATCCAACTGCGCTGTGGATATACGGATCGCCCAGACAGCTGACAGGTTTTTATATTCTTCCAGCATCCGGTAATATGCCATGATCCTGGAACCGCGATCCATATCCGTAGTCCGCGCGCCGTTAAGCCTTTGCTTCAATTTAGCAAGTTCGGCGGCATACCAGCTATAACTCCCTTCGGAAACCAGCTTTGAGCTGACCTGCGGGGAAAAACCACTTAAAATGGATACCGGCGTATAATTCAGTAGCGGGTTAAATTGCTGTTTATAGTAGAGCAGCCATAAAGGATCAGCATCCGACAGTAATCCGGATTGTGACGCGATCTGTGAAAGTGCAGTATTTCTGGCCGTATCCGATTGCAGCTTGTAATGGTTATCAATACCGTTCATGGTGCTGACCAGCGCCAGCCTTTGGGTTTGAGGCCCGGTTGCACTCAGCGGTCGCAAGTCTGTTTTATGGTAATTCGGGTCGAAAAATCCCCAAACCAGCCAGTAATAAGGGTTAAGGCTCAGAAAGCCGGGCTTGGGATAAAATTTGTTCTGATCCCATTGCTGAAAGACCATGCGCTGGCTTTGGTTATCGACCGCATCATCCTTGATGATGGATTGGGCCTGTGTTTTGCCTGAAAGAAAAAAGGTAAAAGCTAAAAGGCAAAAGGCGAAATGTTTTTTTATGAAGATATGATGTTTCATTGTTTTAAGTATTTTGCGTTATTAATAATTTCCTGGACGAAATATTTGTCCTTATTGATATAGTTCTGCCAGGGGTTGATTGAAGAAATAATCCCTTGTTCTTTTGCCCAATACATAGCCCGCCAGGCACCGTAGGCCAGCCCGTCTAAAATCTGCAAGGTCGTGGTCACCTTTTTGAGCAACTGGTCACGCCCGTTATAATCAGCCAGCACATTGTCGCCGGATTTCAGAACGTAAGCGGAAACCTCGTTGACCAGTCCCACGGCACGTACCTTCATTTCATTGGCAATATTGGAAGCGAATAATACCAGGTATGGTTGTGATTTGGCCAGTTCAAGTGCCTGTTGCAGATAATTAATCATATCGGTGGTAATCGTCGCCATGTACCTGACTTCCAATCCATCTTTTAAAGCGGAATTGACATTGGACAAACCATTGTAAATAATGGTTTGGGCCAGCACCACCGACCCCACGTTGGTGTTGAGGTCCTCGATA
>Ga0364867_10088_pt2 | contig 59810 bp, 61 predicted proteins | sample ExccelAu500001D4_3_FD_206915 | JGI IMG/M metagenome (GOLD analysis project Ga0364867, IMG submission 206915) | Enriched cells from Trout Bog Lake Hypolimnion, Wisconsin, USA - BchlTB.Aug13.5000.01.D4 | ecosystem: Environmental > Aquatic > Freshwater > Lake > Hypolimnion/Profundal zone | place... | reverse complement strand
TTCCATCATGCAATGGTTTTAAAGGTTAAACATCATTGCTTCAGGATGGACTGCGGATGAGGTTGGGGAAATAAAAAAACGAACCCTTTTGACCATAAGTCCGCATCGCTTTGCCACCGTGGCGTTCGTTGCTCGGTTGGCATCCACTCAAGGATTCCTGATGCTGTTGCAAAGATACGACAGCGGGAAGGGAAAGTCAAGGGAAAGATTCTGGGTGCTGGGTGCTGGGTTTTAAAGTTGATTTGTACCATTTTAAAGTTTTGCTGTATCTTTGTGTTATGACCGAACAGGCAAGTTTATTTCTGAATGATGTTAAAAAATCCGTCCTCTCTTTTGATCCGGGCGCGAGGCTGTTTTTATTCGGCTCAAGGGCAAGGGGTGATTTCAGGGAAGATTCCGATTGGGACATATTAATCCTGCTCAACCAGGATAAAGTAGATTTTGCAGTTAAAAGAACACTCAGGAAACAGTTATTTAAAGTTGAGCTCGATACAGGCCAGCCAATTTCGGCCTTTGTCTATTCCAATGAAGAATGGACTAATAACCAGTCTGATACTCCGTTTTTTCAGAACATTACATCAGAGGGAATTCAATTATGAGTCCGGCATATAAATCGGATTATATCTCTTATCGTAAAGATAAAGCAGCTGAATCAATCAAAGCAGCAGAATTAATGGCTGAAAATCAATTACTGACTTCAGCAGTAAACCGATGCTATTACGCTTGTTTCTATATGGTTGATGCTCTCCTCTACGGCAACCAGCTATCGGTAAAATCCCATGCCGGGGCCAAGAATCAGTTCAATCTAAACTTTATCAAGACGGGAAAAATTCCGGTCGAATTTGGAGAACTATTCAATGAATTATTTGACCTTAGACAGGAAGGCGATTACGGTTCCAAATTTGAAATTGAACCTCCGGACATTCAGACTTTGATCGCCGACACGAAGCGATTTATTGATTGTTTATCTGCTCTTCTTCAATAATTTATAAATGGTGGCTGAATTATTGTTTAACGCGTCAAAAGCCTGGTGCGAGGATGACAAAATTTGCATCTTACTATCAGACAGCAAAGAGATACGTTTCCCTGTCGACCTCAACCTAAAGCTAAAAAACGCTTCGTTCGAACAGCAGAATAATATTGAGATAATATGCAAGGGTACCGGGCTTCACTGGCCTGATCTTGATGAAGACCTATCGCTGTCAGGGATCATGGAAGGGCGATATTCTGTCTGATGCCTGGTATCCTGCCAGGATTACAAATTGTTTTCGGTGGCCAACCACCGTTCCTCATCCGCAGTCAAAAAAAATATTTGGATTATTGACTCTTTGCCGATCTGATGGCAAATAGAGCCGGTTATCCGCTATAGGATCTCAATAAATTCAGGAAGGAGAATTACCAGGAATATGTTAAAGCTCTGAATCTTGGGGATGACAAGGAAGACTCAGCAATGATAGAAATTATCATGTCGCTGTTTTCAGCTTCGTGAGCGCTTCCTTTTTGATTCGGGCCTGTGCCTTTTTATCCAGCCTGATTCCTTCAAATTTCGCTGATGCAATGGCATTGCTGAAAATAGCTTCGAAGGATGGTTTATTAACTGGCCTTCTTTTCATAACTCAAATATAAGGACAATCCTTTTTATTTCATCATACAGGACAGATGAATTCCGATGCATTCCTGAAGGCGTTTCAGTCCTGAGTTTTAAATTTTCGAAAAGGAATTTCATTTGCAATATAGTAACTTTAAAGTTACCTTTGCCAAATGGAAAGTTAGTGGAGAAGGTTCGAACAATAATTGCTTATTGACACTACTTTGAGGAATTCTTCGAAAAAAACCATAGGATTGATATGAGAAAAGAACATTCAAGCACAAAATCATGGTCCAAAATCAAGGATGAGGTCTTTGGCGAGTTGGGAACGCCGGAGCGCGACGGACTTGAAAGAGAGAGCAAAACTTTTGTAATCGGTGCAATGATCCGCCAGGCCAGGGAAAGCAGGAACATGACCCAGGAAGAGCTTGCATCAATCATTTCAAAGAAAAGAAGCTATATCTCAAGGGTCGAAAATGACGGCTCAAATATCAACCTCAAGACCTTGTTTGACATTGTTGAAAAAGGCCTTGGGGGTAAGGTAAAGATTGAAATCCTGATCTGACAATCCATCTGTTGCGCCGATTCTGGCAATAACGGATCCCCCCTCTCCCCCATCCGCAGTCAAAAAATGCTCGGCCGCGGTCTTTAGGTAAAAAAAAATATGGTGTTGGGTATCACTTTTGGGGGGATGGCGGATTAAGGGTAAGAGATAAATCTGAAGTTCTGGAAAAATCTAAAGAGTTGACCATCATGCCCAGGCTGGAGGAAAATGCAAACTTTACTGTATCTTTGTACAAAACACTGGCAATGTCAGATGCCTATCTTTATACAAAGATTTACCAGCTTCCCGACGAGCTCAAACATGAGGTAATGGACTTCATTGAATTTCTGTTGAAAAAAAACAAAAAATCGGAGAATGGGAAGAAATCGGGGTTTGGCTGTCTGAAAGGCAAGATTAAAATGGCTCCTGATTTCGACGCTCCCCTGGACGATTTCAAGCCATATATGGAATGAACCTGCTGCTAGACACCCATGCAATCCTCTGGTTTTTAAACGGGGATAAAAAGATTTCTGAAAGGGTTAAGAAGGTTCTTTCTTCGCCGTCAAATGATAAGTTTATTTCAATTGTCAGCCTTTGGGAAATCGCAATTAAAATCAGCCTGGGTAAATTATCCATAAAAACAAGCTTAAGCGACTTGTTCAGGATTATTGAGGAACAGGGATTTCACTTTTTACCGCTAACTCCTGAACACATTATTTGTGTTGCAACCTTACCGATGAGCCATCGGGATCCATTTGACAGGATTATTATATCCCAGGCTATAACTGAGGAATTGACGATTCTGACAAGGGATGAAAACTTTTCAGGTTACGGAGTTAAGATAATCTGGTAATGTAAACATTCCGGGAAAACTAATGGCCAGTTCACATTGCAGGTGAATATTTGAATACCCCCGCTCCCCCATCCGCAGTCCTAAAAAAAAGTAATCCATTGAAAAAACTTTCAGGCGGATTTCTTCGCCCTGAGGCTGTCGGATAACAGTTTCGCAATTCCTTCCCTTTGTTTCTCGTCGCAATCTTTGAAAACTATGGCGAAACAGGGGTTGCTGAGGTCGCCGGGATAGATCTGCATGAAGGTTGATCCGGCATTTCCCGATTCGTCGATGATGAGCGTGTGCGGCCTTCGCTGCTTTTGTCGAGTACTCCGTACCCCAGGGATGAAGGCAGCTCCCTTCCGAAAAAATTCAATGAATTTGTTTCCATCATGCAATGGTTTTAAAGGTTAAACATCATTGCTTCAGGATGGACTGCGGATGAGGTTGGGGAAATAAAAAAACGAACCCTTTTGACCAAGTGTCCGCATCGCTTTGCCACCGTGGCGTTCGTTGCTCGGTTGGCATCCACTCAAGGATTCCTGATGCTGTTGCAAAGATACAACAGCGGGAAGGGAAAGTCAAGGGAAAGGTGCTATGGAGTAACCCAATCGAGTCCGATGGAGGAAAAGCTAGAAGTGTTTGTGAGACAATAGACGCTGAAGATCCTTTGTATTGAAAATTTTCTTGTAATTCCTGTTCTTAAGTCCGTTATATAGCACTTTATCCCCAGTCCAAAGAAATGCACTTAGATATTCAGCCAAAGCGATGAAAGGTGTATCGTCAATATCGATTCCCATGGTGAGCTTTTCGGCTTTCAACCATATCTCCAAAGGAATCAATTCCTCTTCAATAAAGCTTACCTTTTTAGAAAGAACAAAGAATGAGTCATTTAACTCCTTGTCAGACAATCCTGAAATTTTCCTTAGCTTCTCCCAATTCCTCTGGATCTCATCCCTTAGATGATTGCCACCAAAGAAGGTTACCCTGGATCCCGAAAGAAGGATCAGGTTACCCAAAGTGCTTTTCCTGTTTAGTAATGCGCTGAAAAGAATATTGGTATCAATCACAATTCTCATTGACAAATCTTACCCGGTTTGATTTCCACCAACCCTTGTTAACTTCCCTGGAAAGTTTGTCAATATCAGTTTGTGATGCTTTGGAATCAGCGATAGCTTCTTTATAGGTAAGATAATCAATAAATTCCTTGATGTCCTTGAGCTTTAGTCTTGAGGACAAGCGAATAACTATTTCCGATCCAGATTGTTGAATGGTCATTTGACTGATTCTTGTTGCAAAGATAGTTAAAAAAAGAGGTGATTACAATAGTGTCAGCTACCAGAGGGTTACATTTCAATCCTCATGATACTTAATCCGGAATAATCGGAAAAGTGATACCCTGAAATGAAATTTTTGTTGTCAAGGAATGCTTGACTGGATAAAGCTTCAAGGTCACAAATTGTGACCTTGAAGATTGAGTCACTTGAGGTCGCAAATTGCGACCTCAAGTTCATAGACAATTGATTCACTTATTGTTAAATAATTATGACGACGGAATTGCAGCTAAAAATGGAGACGATCAGTGGGTTGATCCATTATATCAGGGGAGAAAAGGTTATACTCGATGTTGATCTGGCAAGACTTTACGAGGTATCCACGAAGGTTTTAAAGCAGGCGGTTAGGAGGAATTTAAGTAGATTTCCTGCTGATTTCATGTTCGAACTAACTGAAAATGAGACAAATTCTTTAAGGTCACAAATTGTGACCTTAAAGAGATGGCAGCATTTCAAATACTTCCCATTCGCTTTTACAGAACAAGGTGTCGCAATGCTTTCTTCGGTACTTAATTCCGCAAAAGCGATAGAAGTAAATATCGCTATCATGCGCGCATTCGTTCAGATGAGAAAATTCTTTGAAACGAATAAGGAATTGGCCGAAAAGATCGAAGAACTCGAACGAACGGTCTCTTCTCACGATGAGGATATCCTCCTGATCTTCGAAACGATCAAACAACTGATGCATAAAAAAAGTCAACCAATGGAACCGGTCGGATTTAAAATTCCCCAGGTAAATCGAAGGTGATCTCTAAGGTGCCAAATTGGCACCTTAAAGGGGTTTCCCCGCTCCCTCATCCGCAGTCAAAAAATGCTCGGCCGGGGTCTTTAGGTAAAAAAAGCCGGTTTGGGTATCACTTTTTGCAAGTTGGCGGATTAAGGTGAAATTGAATTAACTTTGCAGAAATGGAAACCTTGTTGATGAAGACGATAAAATATGTCGTTTATAAGGAGGGTAAACATTATGTTTCCCAGTGTCTCAATGTTGATGTTTCGAGTTTCGGTTCTTCAGCCCAGGGAGCTATTGACAATCTGACTGAGGCACTCGAACTGTACTTTGAGGATGGTGATACCCTAAAATCGTATCAGCCCATAAAAGAAACCTTGTTGGGCGAAGCTCACATCCGTGTCTAAGTTTCCGTCATCGAAGCAAATCACCGAAATCCTGCTTGCGAATGGTTTATCTTTGTTTCTCAGAAAGGAAGCCATCAGAAGTATCGCAGTGGAAGTCATACAGTGATTGTACCTGCCTCAAAAAAAAGATTCCTTCAGGAACCACCAGGTCAATAATTAGGCAATCTGGATTGGACCGGGAAATATTTAAGTTTTAAGACAAAAAGCCATAAGGAATTGCTCTTAAAAGGTGAAAAAAATATCTTCATTGACAAGCCTTCGCTAATGCGGTTTCGAAATTTTCAGTAAACATTGATGGTGTCACAGATTGTGAGACCTTATCATTCTGGTATTCAAAGTACCACGACACTTTATATAAAACTGGTCACAATTTGTTACCAGCTCACAATCCCTACTTCCCCATCCGCAGTTAATATAATAACCGGTTGTGATCTATTGAATAAAATGCCGGTTGAGGTACCAATTTGGCACCTTAAGACACGGGGAACATTCAAAATATCTGCCGTATGCATTTGCGGAACAAGGCGTGGCAATGCTTTCCGGTGTTCTGAACTCACCAGGCGCAATTACGGTGAATATTGAAATCATGCGGGCATTTGTCCAGATGCGTCAGGTTCTGGAAACTCATAAGGAACTGGCTGAAAAGAATGAAGAACTCAAACGGACCGTTTCATCCCACGATGAGGATATCCTCCTGATCTTTGAAACGATCAAACAATGGATGCATAAAAAAAATGGAAACAGCTGTGCCGGCGGAAAACTTATATATAAATTAGCTGGTGATTTGGCTGAATAAGGCCATGATTAATTCCTAAGATACTCCTGATGGATTCGCCGGTGAAAATCTGTAACAATTGCGGTACCCGATTCGTTGACAAATACTGCAGCCACTGCGGGCAAAAGGCATTTGAAGCCACCGACCGGCATATTACAGCGCTGTTTAGCGAAATGTTCCATTTTGTCACTCATTTTGAAGGATCATTCTGGACCAGCCTGAAAACCATGCTTCTGAAACCGGGGCAGATGTCGCTCGATTATTGCAACGGCATCCGGAAAAGATATTTTAAACCGGTTTCGATGTTCCTTCTTATTGTTGTATTGTACCTGGTTTTCCCGGGGTTCTCGGGGCTCAATGTGTCGGTGAATGAGTACAGGCAGAGTTTCCTGGCAGGCAGGCTAATCCAGTCGCAGATCCTGCAAAAAATTGCTACTGGAAAGCTCAGTGAGGAGCAGTTCGGCGAAAAATTCACGCATGTGGCCCAAAAAGTATCGAAGTTCATGCTGTTCCTGCTGGTGATCTTTGCCGCCTTCCTTATCCGCCTCCTGTTCCTGAGGGCCAAACGCTTTTTTTATGATGACCTGATCCTGGCAACCGAGATCAACATTTTCCTGATCCTGGTCTTTTTTACCGTAATTCCTGTCATACTTTCCATCATTTTGAGGCCCGGGAGTAATATAACTTACTCTGCTTTGCTGGAACACTCCCTCAGCCTGGTAATTCTGCTGCTTTTCAGTGCTTACTCGGCTAGGGTCTTCTCGACTGTGTTCAGGCAGAGGTGGTGGATCTGCCTGATTAAAGGTACCTGCTTCGCCATCCTGCTAAGTGTTTTCCTGGTATTTCTTTACCGGCCCATGGTTTTCGAGGTGGCGTATTTTCTCCTCTGAACACTGAGCTGTGATGAACTCCTGAGAATTTTTCGGCATGGTCCCCTGCATGCAGTCACAAATTGTGAACCCTTGCAACTTCCCGCTCCGTTATCCGCAGTCAATAAAAAAAATATAACAGGGAGGCCCTTAACGGGGTCATCTCATCAACATCCGGAAGGGGAATGCTTATGATTGATATTACGGAGGTGTTGGAATTACCGGGCTGTCGAGGGGCCATTCGGGTTTTGAAACGAGGATGAAAGATCTGTAAAGAGGGCTGCCCTGTGTGTATGTATATATGTTGTGGGCGACTGCCCCGCTGGAATAAGGTGTGTTGATCTGTTCCGAAATATTTCCGTCAGCATTATAAGTGTTGGTTGTGGTATACATCTGCTGCCAGGTCTGGTCAGACACCTGGTAAAAGGTATAAGCTGAAACCTGGTTGTTTGCATATTCATAGGTGTATTTTTGATAATTGCTCCAGATCGAAGAATGGTAAGAGGTCTTTACATTCTGAAGCAGCTGGTTCCCCGACCAGGTGTAATCGTCTGACAGATCTCCATTATTGGCTTTGGAAATATTGTGTATATATACCTGTTTCCTCAGGTTTCCATCATAGGTGAAATCAGCTTGTGCGAAAAGGGTTTGGGTGGACCCATTCAGGTAAGACTTGCTGAATCCACTTATAAGGCCCTGTGAATTATATGTGTATGCATAAATTATCCTTACCACAACTGTATCCTGCTGGTTATAATTCTCAAACTTTATTGTGGCCGGTATACCGTTAACATACTGCTGTACCGTGGAATGGCTGAGTGGTTTGAACACCTGGTTTACTAATTGATATACACTGACCTCCTGCAGCAATCCGCCGGCATAGGTATTCCTCCAGACGTAATAGGTGTGGTCAATATTATCCTGGTACGTCACACTGTCCATGGAGTTACCCGAATAGTAGAAATTCTCAAGGATATAGGTAGTGTTTCCTGAAACCATTGTCATCAGGGTCAACCTGTTGCCCTGGCTGGTATTCGTATTACCCTCGCTGGTGGTATCACTTTTTTTACAGCTGGAAACTGCTGACAGGAACAGGGTTATTGTGATCAGAAAGAAAGGTCTTGAAATATTCATGGCTGGGATCTTTTTATCGCAGGATAGCTTCAAGGTATACGCAAATATAGGAATTATATATATCGAAACAATAGCTTGTTTCCGGGGCTGAATAAAAGCCTCCACTTCCTCCCTCATCCTCAGTCAACTAAAAGGCTATCAGAGGCGAATTCTCATTACGGTGAAAATTTCTACCTTTAAACCCACAATTTTCGAGGGATGAATTTTCGTAAAATCATAAAAACCAGGGCATTTAAAGACTTTTCAATCATCCTGCTTCTCATGGGGTTGCTAACCCTTGTTTTTCGGCTGACGGATGCGGATATTGCTCTTCAAAGGTATTTTTATTCCCCCGAAAAAGGCTGGCTGCTGCAGTACAGGCCATTCTGGGATTTTTTGTACCGCTTCGGGATCTTCCCGGGCTACTTCCTTGCATTTGCAGCGCTTATCATGGTCACCCTCTCATACTGGAATGTTAAATACATCGGTTACCGCAAAGCGGCCATGGTGCTCATTTTTACGATGGTCGTCGGCCCGGGCCTGGTGGTCAACCTGGTGCTGAAAGACCATACGGGCCGCCCGCGCCCCCGCGAGATCACTGAGTTCGGAGGCACCGAAAAATTTGTCTGTGTTTGCGAAAAAGGAGCCACGAACGAAGGAAAGAGTTTCCCCTGCGGGCATTGTTCCATGGGGTTTTACCTGGCTATCCCCTACCTGTTCCTGAGGAACCGCAAAAAGGTCATGGCCTATTCGGTCCTGGCGGCCGGTGTTGGCTATGGCATTATCATCGGCATCGCAAGAATGATGGCGGGCGGACATTTTGCAAGTGATGTGCTCTGGGCCGGGCTGATTGTGTGGTTGACCGCATTATGCGGATATTACTTGCTCAGTGCGGATAAACCTGTTGAGATCCCCGTTCTGTCATCCGCAGACCAGAAAAAAAAGGCAAGGCGGATCACACTGGCCATGGGCATTTTGCTGCCTGTGATCACCATAGGGCTGATGCTTGCAACACCTTATTTCTCTGCAAAGGAATTTCACCTTACCAATGCGGAGATTGAACATTTGAAACCAGGGATCATACTGTTTGATTTAGGGAACTCGGCTGTGAGGGTAATGCCTGATACCGCTTTGCGTCTTGAATACAAGGTTAATGCTTTCGGTTTCCCCAACAGCAAGGTCCGCGGCGACTGGACTGCCGGCGATACCTGCCGTTATGTATTCGAAACTATGGGATGGTTTACCGAGCTGACCACTGATGTTAAGCTGAAAATACCTTCATCGGTATACTGTACTTTCCTGGTCCGGGTCAATAAAGGAAGGATCATCAATGAGATGCCTGGGGCGTACGACTGCAAACAGGTCGTCCTGCCGGATAACAGCATGCTTCTTTCGGTTCACCGGAAATAACTGCAATACCAGGGACCATGATAAAACCTTTAAACCTCCGGCAGTTCAGCCTGCTGTTCACTTGCGGACTGCTGGTTCTTTCACTTCAATCAAAGGCAGGGGGCGCTGAAGCAAAAACCCTGCTTGATGCGGTGCATCGTTTCGATGAAATCTCAAATGCCCTTAGCCTTGACCGGCCCGAGGTTTTAATTCCGAATCCTGCGACAAGGCCATGGAATCAAAACAATATTACGCTGGTGATGGCCTGGCCAGGATCGTTGCCCTAACGCCGGCATTGACGAAATTTTCGGAATTCTGTAAGTTCAAACATGATTTCTGGATCACCCGGAATAATACCATGATTGACAACATCATGAAACGGGTCTATGAATTCCGCCCTAAAACAGTCCTTGTAATCTGCGGATTTGAACATCGGTATTACCTGCGCAACGGCCTCAGGGAAAAAAGCTCAAAGGAAGCTATCTTGTTAAAGGATTATATGGCTTATTGATTTGGCCGGAATGGGCAGGTTTGCGGGTTATCCCTGTAGCCAAATCGCATCAAGGATGAATGAATGAATGAATGAATGAATGAATGAATGAATGAATGGATGAATGAATCCACCGTTTACTTTATAAGGAACACCTTGGAACTGGCCGAGGCATTGTATTTGGTTGAGAAATTGCCGTAGTTGATCGAAAGCTGGAGGCGTTCGGAGCCGTTGATGAAGCATACGTTCTCTCCAACGTTGACCGATGAATAGGTGAGCCCCATGGTAATGGTCATGTGGCTTGTATCTACCCTGCAGTTCATTAAGGTACCAATCGAGATATCCGCAACCAGGTTCTTGGGAATATTCGTGATGCAGTTCCCGAAATTGTCGGTGAACAGGACCTCTCCTTTGACCGTATCGCCCGAGATTACAGGATGCTGAACAGGGAAAGTTTCCGGGTTGCTGCAAGGGCTGCCAAAGGAGGTGACAGGAAGGCCAGAAAGCATGGAAAGGATGGCGCGTTTGTAAAACTCCGATACAGGCAGGCTGTCGGCCAGGCTTCCTCCAAGGACTGCAGGATTATCCACAAAGATGCAGGAGATTTTGGGCCAGGCGTCTAGGATGCGGGTCGAAAGCATGTTGTCGGGGGCCAGCACTGTTTCGTTGTTTGCCTGGTAGATGATTCGTTTGCTTTGTGCCCCTGGTTCCACGATGCCTGCTATGTACGTACCGGCTGGATAGTTCTCGACGGTGAGGTACAGCAGGTATGAACCTGCGTAGACATCGAATAATTTGGCATTGAAATAGTCTATGTGGACTTGTGGATAAGCGGCACGAACAGCTCCCATGATGTCAACGATAATGTCGCTGGATGGTGTGTTGTCGGATATGATGACCAGGTTTTTGGTGGCAGCGGGATAATAACTGGTTTCAGTCTTGGTACAGGCCTGTGCCAGGAGGAGCAGCAGGATGAGGAACGGAAATTTGCGCATAATTAATTGAGTTGTCGTACAAATATAGGAAATTCATGTTGTATGGAAGATGAACCGGGAGTAGCTTTGCGGGCATCACGCTGTCCTGAGTTCCTTGAGCAGGGTTGTTTCGATGAACTTATTCAGCGAAACTCCGTCCTGCATGGCCTTCAGCCAGGCTTGCTTGTGAAGGTCAGGAGATAGCCTTATGTTAAAGCTTCCTTTGAAGGGTTTTTCGGGTATGAGTTTGTTCTTGCTGCAATAAGCAAGATAATCGTCAACAGCTGTTTCAAATGCCTGTCTCAGTTCACGGGAATTATCCGACTCAAAAGTTATGAGATCGTGAATATGCTCGAGTTTTCCCCAGAACACCTCGTCTTCTGAAGAAAAATTAACCGATCCTACGTAACCTTTATATGACAGTGCATTAGTGACCTCAAAGGCTTTACGCGATAATTTGTTTGATTTCATACCGTATTTAAAGTTGATTGGTTTTCTTTAATCGTTCAATGATAAGCTTCAAGACATATTTTTTCATTTCATTTCCCGGATGAGGTTTATGGAACATGATTTTATTCTTATTTGACCTGTTATAAAACATGACCGCTGATCCGGAACTCTTTCCCTTGGGAATCTCATTATAGCCAAATCCATTTAACAAGTTTACAATTTCTTCGTAAGTGAAATTCTTTGGAAGGGATAAAAGTCTCCTTACTGATTTTTCATGAATGCTCATTTTTCCCGGGTGTAAAATTACAAAATAAAGCAACTATATTTCAGTTGCAACAAAATCATATTTCAGAATTTCACTTAATCCGGTATAATCGGAAAAGTGATAGTTTTTATAAAAGTTTATTTTTCAATTTAGTTTAAGGTCGCAAATTGTAACCCTGGATATCCGGGATTTTCACATCGGCTGCATCTTCTGCAGGAGCTCTGAAAACGCCCGCGCAAGCTGGGTCTGGTCATTCACGGCCCCGGGGGAGAAACTGATCGCGAACCAGTGGGGCGTGGCAGCTCGCCTGGATCATTTTTCACTGTACTTTTGTTCGTAATCCGGTTCTTATGAACGAAAAACTTGAAATCACTGCGAAACTGCAGATAGGGAAACCCGCCCAGGAGGTTTATGAAGCCATTGTGGATCCCGCGAAAATGTCGAACTATTTCATCTCTCACGGCAGCGGGCGTATGGAAGAGGGAAAGACCCTGCAATGGAGATTCCCTGAGTTTGATATGGAATTCCCGATTCGTGTGGGCAGACTCAGGACGGATGAATATATTTCGTATTACTGGACTGTCGACGGGGAAGAATTACTGGTTGAGATGACTTTGATGCCTGCGGATGGCGGAGCAACGGTGATCACGGTAACGGAAAAAAGCAGGAATAACGACGCGGTAGGGTTGAAATGGCTGATGCAGAACACCGAGGGCTGGGCGAATTTCCTGGCCTGCCTCAAAGCCTGGCTGGAATACAGCATCAATCTCAGGAAGGGGGCTTTCGATTTCCTCAAGCAGTGAGTTCTCCGGGACCCGGGTTCCAACGCGCACTCCCGGGGAATTAACCGGTAGAAATTAAAAGCCATTACACAGAAAATAAAATCCATGAAAAAAATAACCCCATGCCTCTGGTTCGACAACCAGCTTGAAGAAGCCATCAGCTTCTACTCTTCCGTTTTCCCCGATTCCGAAGTTTTCAACATATCCCGTTACCCCGAAGACACTCCCAGGCTGGGCGGGAAGGTTTTCAATGCAAGCTTCCGGCTCGCGGGCCAGGATTTCATTGCCCTGAACGGCGGCCCCATGTTCAAATTTACCGAGGCTGTTTCATTGTCCATTGACTGCAGCGACCAGGACGAGATCGATTATTACTGGAACAAGCTTACCGAGGGTGGTGAGGAATCGATGTGCGGATGGCTTAAGGACAAGTTCGGCCTGTCGTGGCAGGTTGTACCTTGTAACCTGGGGTCCCTCATCTATCATACTGATCCGGTAAAAGCTCATAAAGCGATGCAGGCAATGCTGAAAATGCGGAAACTTGATATACAAGCTTTGAAAAAAGCTGTCGATTAAATCGATATCTGCTATTCCAACGCCTGTCCCGGCTATCAGATAATCATTTTTTACATAAAAAACTTGTGGGTAAACGTACAATGCCCGACTTTTGCACAAATTAACCAAACCGATGATTGATGAAACGAATTCTTCTTGTATTTACTCTTTTCCTGCTCTCAACCTGCATTTTACCTGCCCAGAAAATAACCATTGCTGCCGCAGCCGACCTCAGGTTTGTGCTGGATGAAGTGAGCGTTGAATTTCAAAAGAACAACCCCGGCATCAAGGTCGATGTGATATACGGTTCATCGGGGAACCTGTTTCAGCAGATCGTGAACAAGGCCCCTTTCAACATTTTCTTTTCTGCGGATATCTCTTTCCCTAAAAAACTGGTTTCAATGAACCTCGCGGGCAGCAAGCCTAAGCTTTATGCCGTAGGGCACCTGGCGTTGTGGAGCTCCACGCTGGACGTTTCCAAAGGCATAGAAGTTCTGAATAACCCTGGTATTAAAAAGATCTCCATTGCCAATCCCAGGGTGGCACCTTACGGAAAGAGGGCCGTGGAATGCCTGAAATATTATTATTTATACGACGAGCTCAAGGATAAGATCGTGGAAGGGGAGAATGTTTCCCAGGCCGCACAGTTTGTCCTAACCGGTAATGCCGAAATTGGGCTTATCGCGCTTTCCCTGGCCCTGTCACCCGAAATGAGTTCCAAAGGAAAGTATTTCGTACTTGATGAAAAAAGCCATTCGAAGCTGGAACAGGCTTATGTGATCATTAAAAATTCGGAAACAAACAAGGATGTACTTAACTTTGTGCAGTTCATTGAATCGGAGAAAGTACGGGCCCTGTTTGGAAAATACGGCTTCAAACTGCCCGCTGAAGATAAATAGCCTGTAGGAATATGGATGGAGCCTTCTTACAAACCTTCTGGATCTCGGTTAAGCTCGCTTCTCTCACTACGATCATCCTGTTTTGCACAGGCATTCCACTGGCCTATTTTCTCACTTACTCGACCTTACGCTCAAAAGTGGTACTGCAGGCTCTTGTGAGCATGCCCCTGGTATTGCCTCCTTCGGTGCTTGGATTTTACCTGTTGCTGGCGTTCAGCCCGAATTACTGGCTGGGCGGGTTCCTCAACGACCACATCGGGATAAGGCTGGCGTTCTCCTTCGCCGGGATACTGATTGGTTCGGTGATCTTTAATCTGCCGTTCATGGTGAACTCCATACAAACCGGCTTCAGCAACCTGCCTTCTTCCCTTAAAGATGCCTCCTACACCCTTGGCAAGTCGAGGATCACCACCATCTCAAAGGTGCTTCTGCCTAACATCAAACCGGCACTTCTAACCGGGGTTTGCCTCACTTTTGCCCATTCCATAGGTGAATTCGGGGTGATCCTGATGATAGGCGGCAACATCCCGGGCAAAACCAGGGTGGCATCCCTTGCGGTGTATGACGAAGTTCAGGCATTGAACTTCGGGATGGCGAATAAATACGCTATTTTCCTCTTCGCCTTCAGTTTTATCGTTCTGCTTATTATTTACAGTGTAAACCGGGAATACCAGAAATGGCAGAGGTTCTGATAGATCTGCAAATCAGTAGAAAACTTCACACCAATGATGGTGCGGGTGTGCTGGATGTGGGTTTACAGATCCCGGAGCACGCGCTGGTCACTGTTTTCGGTAAGTCCGGGGCGGGGAAAACCACCTTGCTGAGGATCATTGCAGGACTTACCAGGCCTGAGGGCGGATTTATCAAAGTGGGTGATCAAACCTGGTACGATTCGGGCGCAAATTTCAACATTAAGCCCCAGTTACGGGATATAGGTTTTGTGTTCCAGGATTATGCACTGTTCCCGAACATGACGGTGAAGGAACATCTGCTCTATGCCAGTCCGCATAAGGAGCATAAATATATTTCCGATCTGCTGGATGTTTTCCACCTGAAGGGATTATGCGACAGGAAACCGGGGAAACTTTCGGGCGGGCAGCAGCAGCGACTGGCAGTTGCAAGGGCTTTGGCCAGGAAACCAAGGATACTGCTGCTCGACGAACCTTTGTCGGCCCTCGACAGCGACATGAGGCTGGCTTTACAGGATGAGATCATCCTTGCACATAATAATTTCAATGCCACAACCCTGCTGGTGAGCCATGATGTGAACGAGGTTTCCAGGTTGTCAGATTATATTTACGTGATCAGCAACGGGAGGATATCTGCGCAGGGAAAACCGGGAGAGGTCTTTAAACAGCCAATACCCTCAGGGCCTTCTTTTGACGATGGGCCTAATTGTTATTGTTCTGTATGCGGTTCCTTACGTCGATGAGTTTTGCAAGTATGCTGATGGCAATTTCATTGGGGGTCTGGACTTCGAATTTTATCCCGATCGGCATATCCACCGCATCAATTTCTTCGGCAGTCAGCAGGTTTTCGTCCAGGAAGCGGCTGCGGGCCTGTTCAACTTTCTTCCTGCTTCCAAGCATCCCCAGGTAGGCATGGGGCTTACGGGCTGTTTTAACCAGGATATCTTCGTCGTAAATATGTTTGGGGGTGACGATGACGATATAGGTGTTTTCGTCAAACGGAGCCTCTTCTATCGCTTCAAAATAATCCTTACCGATGCAGGTGCAATCTTTGAAAACCGGGTCTGAAAAAATGCCTTCCCTGGGATCGAACACGGTAACCGAAAAGTCGAATTCCTTCGCAAAGTGAGTCATGGCTTTTCCTATGTGCCCGGCTCCGAAAATAAAGAGTTTCTGGGTGGGGTTTATAGGTTCAATGTATACTTCCATGTATCCCCCGCAATGCATTCCCAGGTCATTTTCGAGGTTGAAGGAACATTTGACAGGTCTCCCCAGGGGGATGAGTTCGACAGTCTTTTCTGCCACTTCTTTTTCAACGGTACCTCCTCCTATGCTGCCAAAAATACTTCCGTCTTCATAAACGATCATCTTCGAACCTGCTTTGCGGGGGGTTGATCCTTTAGTTTCCACCACTATGCAGATGGCAGCCCTGAGGTTCGAGGTCCTGGTCTCTTCGGCCTTTGAAAAAACTGTTTGCATGCCTGCTTAAATTAAAATCTCCCGGAAAATTCCCGGTATTTCGCTGCGGAACCCGGGGGCCGGAATTAATACTATTTTTTATTCCCTGCCGGCAAAAATACATAAATGCCGCTTATAACAGTGGTGCCGCCCTGCCCTGCATCATCAGCCAAGTCTGATGAAATCCCGGTACTCGGCTGGTGTGTTGATGTTGAGGTGTATCCTGATGTCGCCCGAAGGTACTTCCACCCTTGTATATTCCTCGAGGGCTTCCCTCAGGTTTGGGATCTCATCTTTCTTCCTCAGTTCATTAACGACCCTTCCTCCCAACAAAACAGGGTGGCCTCCTTTGCCTTCGAAAACGGGTACGACGTAAAAACCCGGCTTAAGTGCAAGCTGCATTTGCTTCAGCAGCGCGGGATCGGTGAACGGACTGTCGACATTCTGTATGAAACAGGCATGCCCCGGGGGGATATTCTGCAAGCCGAGTCTGACCGACCAGGACCTCCCCCATTCCACATGTTCATTCAGCACGAAGTGAACCTTTACAGGAACTGGCAAGCTAATGTCAGTTTTTTTGTTCACAACCATGATGATGGGGCTGAATCCTGATCCTGAATAGGACAGGATGAGGTGTTCTGCAAATGTCTGGCCCTTCCCGAATGGCAGGGATGCTTTGTCGCGCCCCATTCGCAGGGAATTGCCGGCAGCGAGGATCAGAACAGCAGTTTTGCCATCATCCATAGATTGTTTGAAATTGCTTAAAGGCGTACCTTTTAGAAATCAAATGTGATGCCCTGGGCCAGTGCAGTCTCCCCGCTGAAGTTTATAGTGTTGGTTTGCCTGCGCATATAAGCTTTCCATGCATCGGAACCTGATTCACGCCCGCCCCCGGTATCCTTTTCACCGCCGAAAGCCCCTCCGATTTCAGCTCCCGAAGTCCCGAGGTTTACATTGGCTATCCCGCAGTCGGAACCTGTCTCGGAAAGGAATTTCTCGGCTTCCACGAGGTTCTCGGTGAATATGCATGACGAAAGCCCCTGGGGCACATCATTGTTCAGGTGAATCGCTTCTTCTATTGTTTTGTACCTGATCAGGTATACGAGGGGAGCAAAGGTCTCTTCCTGAACGGTTTTAAAATGATTTTCGGCTTCCACTATCGCCGGCATCACGTAATTTCCCGAGGGATATTTGCTTCCTTCCAGCCTGGTACCGCCGAAAATGAGCTTGCCTCCTTCTTTCTGCACTTCGCTGATCGCGTGAAGGAAGTTATCGACTGCGGTCTCATCCACCAGCGGGCCCACAAGGGTGTCTTTTTCAAGAGGATCGCCAATGCGCTCGCTGATGCTCTGGTAGGCTGCGACAAGACGCTCTTTCACTTCATCATAGACCAGCTCGTCAACGATGAGACGACGGGTCGAGGTGCAACGCTGTCCGCAGGTACCTACAGAACCGAATACAACCGACTGAAGGGTCATTTCGAGGCTGGCATGCTTTGAGATGATCACGGCATTATTCCCGCCAAGCTCGAGGATGGTCTTGCCCAGGCGCTTCCCAACGATCTGGGCGACTTTCCTGCCAACGTTGGTGGAACCTGTAACCGAGATCAACGGAATGCGCTTATCGGCGGCAAAATTGTCGCCAAGCACCGATGACTTCGCAATGATCATATTGAACACTCCTTCGGGAACATTGTTCTTTCTTAAGGCTTCGGCTATGACCTTCTGAATGGCTATTGCGCAAAGCGGTGTCTTTGAACTGGGCTTCCAGATGACCACATCGCCTGCGATGGCAGCAAGCATGGAGTTCCAGCCCCATACAGCTACCGGGAAGTTAAAGGAAGTGATGATTCCTACTATTCCTATGGGGTGGTACTGGTCGTACATGCGGTGAAACGGGCGTTCACTATGCATGGTGGCTCCGTTAAGCAAACGGGACTGTCCCACGGCAAATTCGCAGATGTCGATCATTTCCTGGACTTCTCCGAGTCCTTCTTCATAGATCTTTCCCATCTCAAGGGAGACAAGGTAACCGAGTTCCGCTTTTTTCTTTCTAAGGGCTTCGCCTATCTGGCGGACTACCTCACCTCGCTTGGGGGCTGGGACTATCCTCCATTTCAGGTAAGCCTCCTGAGCTTTGTTCATCAGGTGTTCGTAGTCGCCGAGGGTGGCGTTTTTTACAGTTCCGATAACTGAACCGTCAATCGGCGAATAGGATTTTGTTTCGTCTCCATGCGTCTCAAGCCAGGTTTCCCCTGTGCTTGCGCCATTGTTCACCTGTTCGATTCCCAGGTCTTTCAAATTGAATTTCATGTCCTTTTAGTTATTTAGAGTGGTAATATTTGGTCTGATGCATCCATGATCGAGGTGCAAGTTTTTGCAATTCGCCGGCAAAAATATCATTATTTTACGTGAAGGCAAGACTCCCAGCAATGACTTTTACCGTATCTTCTGTTTCATTTCGGAAAGGATGATGTTAAACCCGTCGTTGATGATGGCATCATACTTGATATGGAATTTCTCAAATGCGGCAATGATGATCCTGCCTTCCTTTGTCAGCACCGTGCTGCCACCATTCATGCCGCCCCTGCTGGGCTTGATGAGGGGGAACCCGAGTTCCTTCTCAATTTTTTTCAGGCTGCCCCAGGTTTTACGGTAGGTCAGTCCCATCATTTCAACCGCGTTGATCAGCGAACCGGTCTCATCAATTTTTTTAAGCAATTCACATTTTTTGTCACCAAGTACGCCGATATCTTCGGATGTTTCCAGCCAGATTTTATAATTCAGGCGGAGTTTGTCTATTTTTGATCTCATCTTTCGGGAATTTAACCTGGAGGTAATTGAACTAAAACTTTTACTTTTGTTAACGATCTGCGAAGATATCTGAAAATATATTAATATGGTAAAGGATCATGTTGAGGAAGCCCTGGAATTGTTCAGATCGGGCTACCACTGCTCCCAGGCGGTACTCTCGGTTTTCGCTGAAGAATACGGTCTGCCGGCCGAAACCGCTTCTAAAATAGCAAGCGGGTTTGGAGGGGGCCTGGCAGGTTATGGGAGGACCTGCGGCGCACTCACAGCTGCCATGATTGTGGTAGGATTGCGCTATGGAAATGCAAATTCTGCCGATCGGGAGGCTGCTGCACTCTGCAGGGAGAAGACCAGGGGCCTCATCGAGAATTTTGAAAAAACCCATGGCACCAGCAACTGCAATGAGCTTGTAGGCTTTGACCGCAGCCATATGGAGGGGGCTGAACTGATGGAAAAACTCCCTCATTTTCATACTGTTTGTCCGAAATTTCTTGAAACTGTAATCATATATCTTGAAGAAGAATTATAAACTACGTTTAATCTGATAACCAACTATCCGGAGGAAAACTTATGAAGCTTAGAAAAATGTGGCTCAATATCAACGGAGCCAACCGTATGTTTATCTGCAATCCTGAAAAGGATACACTGGCCGATGTAGTTCGGCGTATAGGGCTTACAGGCACCAAAGTAGGCTGCGACAAAGGTGTTTGCGGCTCCTGTTCTGTGATCGTGAACGGCAAACTGGTACGCGCCTGCACCAAAAAAGTCGCCAAACTTGATGAATACAGCAGGATCCTGACCATCGAAGGCATTGGGACACCCTCGAACCTGCATCCCATCCAGGTAGCTTGGATGAACTGCGGGGCCGTACAGTGCGGCTTCTGCGTCCCGGGCTTCATCGTTTCGGCTTATGCCCTCCTCCTTGAAAACAAGAATCCAAGCCGGGAAGAGGTACGTGACTGGTTCCAGAAACACCGTAACGTATGCCGCTGCACCGGTTATGTTCAGATCGTAGATGCCGTGATGGCTGCCGCGAAGGTCCTCCGCGGAGAGGCCACTATTGAAGATATTTCCTTTAAAAACCCCGAAGACGGGGAATACTACGGGAAAGCGGTTGTGCGCCCCACCGCGCTCGCCAAAGTCTGCGGACTGGCCGATTACGGTGATGACCAGGAACTCAAGATGCCTGCCGAAACGCTGAAAGTAGTGATGGTGCAGCCCAGACTCGCGCATCATGCCAAGATCCTGGGCATAGATTATGCCGAAGCCGAAAAGATGCCGGGAGTGGTCAAGGTGATTACTTACAAGGATATCCTTGCTGCAGGCGGGACGAACATCATGGCCGAAGGACACTTCCACGAGCGCACGACCCTGATGGTTCCCAGCCGTAAAGTGCTGTGCGACGACAGGATCTTCCGATACGGGGATGTGGTTGCACTGGTCGTGGCCGACACCAAAGACCACGCCCGTGATGCTGCTGCAAAAGTTAAGGTGAAAATCGAAAAACTGCCCGAATACCTGGGATATCTCGATGCCGTCATGCCCGATGCCATGCGCATCCACGAAGACACTCCGAATATCTTTTCCATGCAGCCCGTTCTCAAAGGAGCCGGACTTGAAGATGCTGCGAAAGTCGCCGATATCATTGATGATTCGGAATTCAGCGCTTCGGGAAGCTTCTTCGCAACCCGTGAACCCCATCTCTCCATTGAAGGCGACCCCCTCCAGGCTTATTTCGATGAAGACGGCATGCTTGCGATCCAGTGCAAATCACAGGGAGTGTATTCATCCATAGGTCGCATCGGCAGTTCAATAGGCATCTCCAGGGATAAGATCAGGATCATCATGAATCCCACGGGAGCCAGTTTCGGCTGGTCGACCAACGCCGGCGACATCTGCCTGGTGGCGGCCGCTGCCATGGTCATGAAACACCCGGTGGCGCTCTCCATGACCTATGAAGAGCACCAGCATTTCTCGGGCAAACGCCGTCCCTGCCATTCCAACGGGCGCGTGGCCTGCGACAGGAACGGTAAGATAACCGCCGCTGAATTCGAATTCGGGATGGACCAGGGAGCTTATACTTTCGGAGGCGACGACGTAATCACCAAACAGGTGAGATTCGCCTTCTTCCCCTACAACATCCCCAACGTAGCCGGGATCTCCCGCATTGCCATCACCAACCATAACTTCGGAACCGCATACAGGAGCTACGGTTCGCCCCAGGCTTACACCATGAGCGAAGCACTGATGGATATGCTGGCCGAAAAAGCCGGGATCGATCCCTTTGAATTCCGCTGGAGGAATATTGCGCGGCCCGGCGACACGAATATCAACAGCCGTCCGTTCAGGCTCTACCCCATGGAGAATATGATGAACATGCTCAAACCCCTCTACGAAAGGGCAGTGAAGGAGGCAAAGGAGAAAGACACTCCCGAAATCCGCCGCGGAGTAGGTCTCGCATGGGGAGGCTTCAACGTGACCGAAGGAGCTACCGACAGCGCTACCATACGGCTGGAACTCAATCCCGATAATACCATCACCAAATACGATACCTGGCAGGAGCTCGGACAGGGAGGCGACGTAGGTTCCATCATGGTCACCCTGGAAGCATTGAAACCCCTGGGCATCACTCCCGAACAGATCCGCCTCGTTCAGAGCGACACCAAGATCTGCCCCGACAGCGGCATGTCGGCCGGCAGCCGCTCCCATTACATGAACGGCCACGCCACCATCAAAGCGGCTGAGAAGCTGCTGAAAGCCATGCAGAAGTCCGACGGGACCTACAGGAATTATGATGAGATGGTGAAAGAAGGCATCCCCACCGTGCATGAAGGCAAATACATGACCATTGTCACCGAAGGCCTCAGCCGTCTGGACCCCAATACGGGTATCGGCGACCCCACTCCTGCATTCACTTACGCCCTGAATATGGCCGAAGTCGCAGTGGACACCAAGACCGGGAAGACCACAGTCACCCGCTTCGTCTGCGTTTCGGATGTGGGCAAGATAGGCAACATCGATGCAGTGAACGGACAGGCCTACGGCGGGATCTCCCACAGCATTGGCTTTGCATTGTCGGAAGACTATGAAGATGTGAAAAAACACACCAACATCGCCACCAGCGGAGTGCCTTACATCAAGGACATCCCCGACGATATCATCCTGCTTTACCACGAAAGCGACGATAAAACCGGTCCGTTCGGTTCTTCCGGGGCTTCGGAAGCATTCCAGGCTTCGGGGCATGTGGCTGTGCTCAATGCCATATATAATGCCTGCGGAGTGAGAGTGTTCGAGATGCCGGCAACCAAAGAAAAAGTCAAGGCAGGCCTCGACATCCTGGCTTCAGGCGGCAAGATAGAGCCTCCGAAGAAGTATTTCCTCGGTTCCGACCTCTACGATGAACTTGAAAACATCAAAGCCAACCCCGTGCCATACGGAGGCATTGATTTCTTTGAGCCTATGGGCGGCGCGGGAGAACGGTTCTTCTAAGCATCCTTTATGGCTTACAATGACCTGGTTGCCGACTGCCTTCAGAACGAACCCGCATTTTGTACGGCTGTATGTCCGTTCAACTTCGATGTAAGGGATTTCGTCCATAAGCTTCAGCAGGGCAGGTTCAACATCGCTTTTAAAACCTACCGGCAATGTGTGGGGTTTCCCGGCATAGTGATTGCACTCTGCGAGGAACCCTGCGCGCAGGCATGCATTTTAAAAGATAAAGGCGGTTCGGTTTCCCTGAAACTGCTGGAAAAGGCTTCCATGGATTTTGCGAGGGATACCTCCCCCGACCAGTACAATATGCCGGCCAAGGATAAACGCATTGCCGTGATCGGAGGCGGGATCAGCGGACTGGCCTGTGCACTGAGGCTGGCTGCGAAAAAATACCAGGTCACGGTATTTGAGAAGTCGGCAAGCATTGGCGGGCACTTGCATGAACTTCTGCCGTCTGAGGTTTTCATGGATGACATCCGCAGTCAATTCATACATGAACAATACACCCTAAGGCTGAATACCGAAATTGTTTCCCTTGATGAGCTGGATTTCGATGCGGTTTATGTTGCCACCGGTAAAGGCGGGAATGCTTTTGGACTTTCGCCTTCGGCGGATGGGGCCTTTGCCAGTACAAAAGACGGAGTTTTTTTAGGTGGTTCGCTAACAGGTTCCGATACCATGCATGCCATAGCCGACGGGCTCAATGCCTCCAATGCCATAGAGACCTGGCTGAAGATCGGAATGATGAATCACCCGGTAACGGAGGGGGGAACCAGGCTGATGCCCGAAGCTGTAAGGCCCGGCGAATCGCCTGTCATAAGTCCCGCCAACGGGTCATCGTATACCAAAGCCGAAGCTGTGGAAGAAGCCAAACGCTGCCTCAGGTGCAGCTGCGATGCCTGTGTGAGGTATTCTCCTTTGCTGGGGTATTTTCAGAAATTTCCCAAACGTATCACCGAAGAGGTGCAGGTGACCATACAGCCAAGCTCGCTTGATGGCAATGCCACCCTGGCCACGAGGCTGATCTCCACCTGCGACCACTGTGGATTGTGCAAGGAGGTTTGTCCGAAAGACATCGACACCGGCGAATTCCTTCTGCAAAGCCATAAAACGATGAGGGAGAAAGGCGCCATGCCCTGGGCTTTTCATGAGTTTTTCCTCAGGGATATGGCTTTTTCAAATACTGAGGCGGCGTTGTGTAAACCGCCCCCGGGAAAGGCTGAGGTCACTTACGCTTTTTTCCCGGGCTGCCAGCTGGGCGCTTCGGACCCGCAATATGTGATGCACAGCTACCGCTTTCTTCTCCGTCATTTCCCCGGCACAGCCATGATGCTGAACTGCTGCGGGGCTCCGGCAGAATGGGCGGGTGACGGGGCTATCCATGCAGAGGTCATTGAGAAGATCCGGGCAAACTGGAACCGGCTGGGACAGCCCCTGCTTATCTTCGCCTGTGCAAGCTGCAAACTGATGTTCGGGAAACATCTGCCCGAAATCAAAGGCGAATTCCTTTATACGATCATGGCCCGTAAAGGATTTGAGGCGGCGAGCCGTTTCGATGAAGTTACAGCCTCGGTGTTTGATCCCTGTTCAAGCCGGCATGAAACAGAGGTACAGCAGGGGGTGCGCGAACTGGCGCTGAAGGCAGGGTTCACGCTGGAAGCACTTCCATTGGAAAAGAACCTGGCAGGATGCTGCAGTTACGGCGGACAAACAGCCATAGCCCATCCACCTTATGCGGCGAATGCGGTCAAACAGCGTATAAGCCAGAACGACAAACCTTATATTGCTTATTGTTCGAATTGCAGGGATATCTTTACAGCTGCGGGTAAACCTTCCTGGCATATCCTCGACATACTGTTCGGACTGGGAAGCGAAACACGCCCCCGGCCCGGAGTTTCGGAGAGAAGGAACAACCGCCTGGAGCTGAAACAGATGCTGCTGAATGAATTCTGGAAAGAAGAAAAGACGATGGAAAAACCACAGGAACGCCTCCTTGTGACAGTTGAGTTAAAGGAGAAACTGAACAAGGCATGGATGCCCGAACAGGACATCCTTAGCGTGATTGAAAATTGCGAGAACAGCATGAGCAAGCTTCTCGATCCTGAAAAGGGAACTTTCTCGGGGCATGGAACTGTGGGAAATATGACTTATTGGGTGGAATACCGCCCTCTGCAAAACGGTCTGTTTGAGCTTGTCAATGCCTATTGTCACAGGATGAAAATCGAGGAGGTGTAAGATGGCTGAACCGAAGAAACTCATCTGCATGAAATGCAATAAAGAACTGGAGCTCAAAAAGACCGATTTCTCCTATCTTGGCCATACGTTTTTCACCGAAGTGCCGGCCTGTCCGCTCTGCAAACAGGTATACATCTCCGAAGAGCTCGTCAAAGGCCGTATTTCGGAAGTGGAGATGCAGCTCGAGGATAAATAACATGGAGGATTCCGGGATGCAATTCGGGGAGCAAATGAGTAGCATGGAAACTATGAGCAGAGAGCCTTCCCAAATCCTGAACAGTACCTGGAGCATATGCCCTGTATGCATGCAAAGGCTTCCCGCCGAAAGGGTGAAGAAGGGCAGCGAAATTTTTCTTGAAAAAACCTGCAGTGAACATGGGTTCTTCAGCACCCTCATCTGGAGAGGGCATGATGATTTTAATGAATGGATAGGATCGGCAGATGAGGGAGATCTCGGGCTCACAGCCTGTCCCGGGGCATGCGGATTATGCAGCGACCATCTTCAGAAGACCTGCTGCACGGTTCTGAACATCACCAGCCGCTGCAACCTGGACTGCAGGTTTTGCTTTGCTTCCAGCGGGGGAGGGTCGCCAGATCCCGGCCTGGATGAGATCAGGGAAATCATCATCCGCCTGGTCGAAAAAGATAAAACCCTATTGCAGCTGAGCGGGGGTGAACCCACATTGAGGGACGACCTTCCCATGATCATTAAGATTGCGAAAGAAGCCGGGGCGAAGTATGTGCAGCTCAACACCAACGGCATCCGGTTGGGTGAAGAAGCAGCTTATGCAGGGCAGCTTAAAAAGGCCGGGCTCTCGTTTGTCTTCATGCAGTTTGACGGAACCGATGACGAAATTTACAGGAAACTCAGGGGCAGGGAGCTGTTCGGCATCAAGCGCAAAGCCATTGAGAACTGCAGTTCGGTTGGTTTAGGAGTCACCCTTGCCCCCACCCTTGTGAGGGATGTCAACATGCACAACATAGGCGGGATCATTCGTTTTGCCCTGTCCCATTCGCCTGCGGTAAGGGGGATACACTTTCAGCCTGCCACGTTTACAGGCCGGGCACCGGGAATTCCATCCAACAATGACAGAATCACCCTGGATGAGCTGGTATGGGAGATCTGTAAACAAAGTAATGGTTTGATAAAGGCGGATGACCTTTTACCTTCGGCCTGCGACCACCCGCTTTGCGGATTTCACGGGGATTTCATCGCATCAGGGGGTAAGTTGATCCCCCTGCTGAAACGTGGTGAAACGGGTAAACAAGACTGCTGCAGTCCGCCATCCGATCATAAGGAAAAAGCCACCCAATGCTGCAGCCCGGTTTCTGCCGCTGAAAAGAACAGGGAGTTCATTGCCAGGAGGTGGCTGAGGCCCGGAGTGAAGGGAATACACGGGGCATCAGTGAAGGACAGTGAGCCCGGAGAAAATTCAGCAGCCGGGAATTCAGCCCCGGATAATGCAGATCCAGGAAATGCGGGCGAAGCAGATATCCGCGACATGAGCGTTTTCTTGGATCGTGTCAAATCACATGGCTTCACCATCACTGCCATGGCCTTCCAGGATGCAGGGAACCTTGATTTTTCCCGGCTTCGCCATTGCAGCTTTCATGTGTATGAGAAAGGAAATTTTATTCCTTTCTGCTCATATTATCTCAAGGGATGGAAACAGTGAACAAGCCTGTCCCCGTGATGAACCGCCCCGGGGGTTTTATCATTACCGACAGGGCGCTGGCATTATGCAACTTCCGGCCCTGGGCCAAAGTCCTTGACCTGGGCTGTGGGTCAGGGGTTACTGTGGATTACCTTGAAAAAAAACATTCCATCGATGCGTTCGGGATTGACACGGATGCCTCAGTTCTTCCCAAACAACAGCAATTTGCCCTGGCCCATGCTGAGGATATTCCTTTCCCAATAGCTTCAATCGATGGGGTTTTGATGGAATGCAGTTTTTCCATGATGGAGGACCAGCAGTTAGTCCTGTCCGAATGTTACAGGGTGCTGAATCCGGGCGGGAAACTGATCATTTCCGATATGTATTCCCATGGGGAGCCTGCCCGTCTCAAAGGCTGCCTCGGGCGGATCGACCGCAGGGAAACGATCACCCAAACCATAGAATCAGCTGGTTTTATCCCGCAACATTTCGAGGATTTCTCCTCTCATCTTAAGGCTTTCTGGGGACAGATGATCTTTGAGAAGGGTGCAAAGTCATTTTATTGTGATCTTGGAACCGTACCAGAGACCCTGAAAGGAATCAAATGCGGCTACTATCTGTTAGTCGCCGAAAAAACAAAGGCGTAGTCATGATCTCCCCTGTACATACATGGGTTGCCGAACGCACAGGCCTGGGGGATGAACTCAGTGAGAGGACCCTTCAACAATGGCAGGATAAACAACTGAAAACCCTGATCAGGTACGCAAGAAAAAACAGCAGGTTCTACTGTAAAAAAGTGCATGAGAATTGCGACCTGGAAGAATTGCCTTTCACTTCTCCCTCCGACATTGTCGCCGATCCAATGGCATTCCTGGCAATTCCCCAAAACCTCGTCGCAAGAGTGACAACCCTCGCCAATTCAGGCACCACCCGCCTGAGAAAACGAATTTTCTTTTCCAAAGCCGATCTCGAAAGAACTGTGGATTTCTTTGCCGCAGGAATGAGTAACATTGTTTGCAAAGGAGATCATGTGCAGGTACTTATTTCGAACCGTACTGAAAACAGCCTGGGGAGCCTGCTCCAGGAAAGCCTCAGGCAATCAGGCGTCACCGCTGATATCCCGGGAATCCTGAGGACGGCGGAACAGGCAATTGAAAAAGCAAAGTCAGCCGACTGCCTTGTTGGAATGCCGGCTGAATTATTGTATATCTGCCGCAAAGCCCCGGAACTGAGGCCCAAAGGCGTTTTGCTTGCTGCGGACTACATTCCTCAATCAGTAGTCAACAGCATTAAAGAAACCTGGAAATGTGAAGTCTTCTCGCATTACGGGCATACCGAGTTCGGCTATGGCTGTGCGGTTGATTGCGGCCAGCATAAGGGTTACCATTTACGCCATACCGACCTGCTCTTTGAGGTCATCGACCCAACAACAGGCAAACCTGCAGCAAGGGGTGAAAGGGGTGAAATCGTCATCACCACCCTTTCCAATGAAGCTATGCCCCTTATCCGTTACCGCACAGGACATATATCCGGGTTCACCAATGAACCCTGTGATTGCGGCAGTTCTCTTTCACGGCTGGGAAAAATAGAAGGACATTCCGAAAACAATATCCCGACCGGGAGCGACTACAGCCTGTGCATACACCATCTGGATGAACTGATCCTGGCAATTCCATGCGTGCAAGGCTTTGATGCATCACTCAGGTTCGGACATGAAATGCCCGTTTTGTCCCTGACCATCGATTCATCCGAACGTCCCGATCTTAACACACTGGCTTCATACCTGCCCCCGAATATAAGGCTTGAACTGAATTACAGTAAGGCGGATCCATTTTTTCGCAGGGGAAAAAGACGGATCCATATCCTTGAAGAATGAGGAATGACAGGCATCCCCGCTCCCTCATCCGCAGTCAATTTGTAAGGATCCATAAATCTTACCTTGTCGCTATTGCAGCCGTACAGACTATTGACGGCAATGAAGTTATTACAAACTCGGTGAGGCTGCCTCTGAGTAAAAGCTACAGGCAGGATGTCATGAGCAGGATTGAATCCAGGCTTTTTAAACGCTGACGGAGATTATTCCTCCAGTGCATTCACCTCTTTTATCCCTCCCGGTGCTTTGCTGATGGGGATCCTGAAAGTCTTGATCTCACAGGGTTTCATGGTGAAATCCACTGATTTGTTCAAAGACCTGATCCCGATCCGTGCCCTGGTTTCCCTGCCCTTCAGTTCCACGCAACGAAGAACCCAGGCTTTACCGTCCTCGGCTATTTTGGCTGCTGAAATCGTTACGCCATCGCCTTCAAGGGTGATGAAGGAGTTCTTCTTTGGCAATGTGCCGGTATGGTTATTGGTCAGGTATACTATGGGTTTCATCAGGTATTCCCCGGCTTCCCCGGCAATGTTCCCATCCCTCCAGTCACCGTCATGCGGCACCAGCTTATAGTTGAATTCATGCATCCCCTGTTCCATATAGCGGTACCCGTCGCCCGGGTGAACGCTGTCGGGGATATGATGCGACCAGGCGGTACTGTGCAGTATGGTCAGTTGCATTTCACCATCCTTGACGCTGTAACCGCATTTGCTGTCGTTCAGCAGGGCGATCCCGAACGCCCCCCGGCTGTCTTTCCCGCTGATGTCGATCCAGGTCTGACCGGGTTCTTCGTTGCCGTTCATCGGCCGTTCAATGAATCCGTATGGAATGGAATAGGTGAGTTTTCCTTGTGGCAGTACCGTTGGGATGCTTAGCTTCAGCATCTTCTGCAGTTCATGCCAGTCTAGGGTTACAAGGCAATCGAGTTCGCCGGAATTTTTCAGCAATGAAAAGTTTTGTACGATGGACGAATTGCCGTAATACGATTTCACCTGCAACACGGCCCTTTCGGGACCTGTTTCGAGGATGACAAATTCAGGTTTTCCAAATTGGCCAATGACCTGGTTGTACGCTTCGATGTTATGCCCCCATGTATCCCCCGGATCATTCAGCACGACAGGTACAGCCCCGGGTTTCGGAAACAATTCACGCTGGTTTTTTTTGTCGAAATATGAGCTGATGCCGCCGCTCTGTTTGTCAAATGTTATTTTCACCAAATCATTTTCCAGGGAATTTCCTGTCACCATTACCTTTGCTTCGGATCTTAACGGTTTCTTACTTCCGCTGAAATCCATCCTGAAGATCTCGTACCCGAAAGCAGGTATTTCCGCTTCAAAAATGCCGCTGACCCTCCACCTGACGTTAGCCCCGGCCGTCCTGACTTCCTGCCAGCTCACTTCTTTCCCTTCGGAATTATAGAGCACTGGGGAGGTTTTGCCGTCGCCCCTCTCCATTTCCACATGGATATAGGTTTTTACTGCAGATGAACCTGGGTTGAAAACCATGAACGGGATGGAATTTTTAAAGGCTGTGTCGGCCGTGTTTACATTCATTACTATTCCCTGCAGGCCCTTGGTTTGAATGTCTTTTGCCTCCGACATGGCATACCCGAGGTCATTATGTGCATCGGTGTAAGCCGATTCGATTGCCGAACCCGCCATGATGTCGTGAAACTGGTTGAAGAGCACTCTTTTCCAAGACTCCCCGAGTCTCCCGGTCTGGTCAGGCATGTTAAACAACGAGGTGGATAAGGATGATATTTTTTCTGCGGATAGCAACGCGGCTTCCGCCTGCCGGTTCCAGAGTTTGATATCCGAGCAGGCCGAATAGCATCCCCTGGCATGATGCTGCAATTCATCATTCACGGTTGAAAATGAGTTTTGCAAAGGTTTGACCCTGTTTACAAAATCTTCCAGGGTCCCGAACTTCATGCCGGGATATTTGCCTCCCTGCAGTTCTTTTATTTTATTGATGTTCGCTATGGTTGGTCCTCCCCCGTGGTTGCCCACCCCGTAAAAGAAAGGGAAGGTGTTCACTGCCGGAAGGTCTTTTGTGTAACGATCATTGATCCTCCCCAGGTAAGTTTCGAAATCTTCGCTGTTCTCGTGATTGTAGGAACCGGCGATCTGTATGGCAAAGATCTTTGAACCGTCGGGTCCCTGCCAGTTGAACAGGGGCGCCGGGATACCGGGCTTTTCGGTTATTTTGGGACGCATGAAGCAATAGGCCTCCAGTTCCTGCGAATTCAGGATCTGGGGCAGGGTCCAGGGATGCCCGAAGGAATCGGGGTTGAACCCGACCTTTACTTTTTTCCCGAAATGCTTTTGGAAAAACAGTTGTCCATAAAGCCCCTGCCGTATCAGAGATTCTCCCAGCGGGCAGTTCAGGTCCGGTTCTATCCACCATCCACCTACGATATTCCACCGGCCTTCGGCGACTCTTTGTTTAATTTCGGCAAACATTTTGGGATCTGTAGTTGCAACCCACTCATAAAACTGGGCGGAGCTTGCAATAAACGCCACATCGGGATATTCCTTCATCCTGTCGAGTGCCGAGCGGAAGGTTGCAAACACTTCGGCATATCCTTCATCCTTGTTCCAGCGCCATACCGGGTCTATATGCGCGTGGCCTATGGCAATGACCGAAGGGCTTACCGTGTTTTTACCCGGCATGGTCCCGGCAGTTTGCCCTCTTGCAACGAAGATCCCTGCAAACAACAGCAGGACAAGTATTATTTTTTTCATCATTAAAGATTTTTTAATTAATCCCGTTAGCACCCCGGTGGGTCTCCGCAATACGCGGGGCCTGTGTTCTGACCCGGATCCCACGGAAATCCCATGAAGCCAGCGGGAGAGTTTACAATCCGTTCTTTGCAATATACGCCGCACCTGAAATGGCCGTATCGTACCCCAGCTTTGACAAGGCCAGCAGAGGCGGTTTTGCAAGCGTCAGCTGCCGTTTCATTTCCGCCTCAATCTTTCGTATGAAGGGTTCGCCTGCCCCGAAAGAGATCCCTCCCCCGAATACAACGATATCCGGGGTCATTATAGTTGCAATATTTCTCAGACCCTGTCCGAGGTTATAAATAACCTCGCTCCATTCCTCCGAGTCCAGTTCTTCGGCCGGCTTGCCATAGATCCTCCTGATCGCATTCCCCGACACCAGGGCCTCCAGGCAATCGGGAGAACCGCATTCGCATTGTACTTTTTCGGGATGCCTGCACCAGGAATTGATGGTCTGGTGACCGACTTCGGGATGGTTGCCGTTGAATCCCCGGTAGACCTTGCCTCCGATAATATACCCCCCTCCCATCCCGGTACTTAAAGTAATGTAAAGGAATTTCTCATGGTTATAATTTCCCAGGTGATATTCGCCCAGGGCAGCGACATTGGTATCCACATCCACATGAAAAGGGCAACCCCATTGTTTTTCCATGATATCTTTAAGCGGGATTTCCCTCCACTGTTGCTGGTGCAAAGGGGAAACGATTCCTTTCACATGGTCCAGCGGACCACCGATCGCGGCTCCAATGCCCGCTGGCCCGGGTTTTCCTGAAACTTCCCCGATCATGCGATGAAGCAGGTTGATCCCCTCGTCCAGGTCTTCAGGTGTATCGTATTTAACGCGTTTTATCTCCTCTAAAGTGTCGGTATAGGAAGCGACCATGAATTTGGTCCCCCCGATGTCTAATGCAATATATTCATTCATTGTAATGATTTTAATATTTGCTTAACATTTCACCATTATTCCGGTGAGGATTCCGAATCAGGGATTCTGCAATTTGGTTTAATTTTTTGCCAGCCTGTTGAATTCCCGTTCTGAAACAGAACGGTTGGCCGGGTAACTCCAACTGGTTCCTTCACGTTGAAATCCTATTTTTCAATCACCACCCCAGTCGATTTATATGAAAACACAGGATCTTTCTTATCTCCCGGTGCAGTGATGGTAAGCGCTTTAAAAGTTGCGCACTGCACATCACTCAGCACAACGGCCGTCCTGTAATCCGGTTTTCCGCAGGTCATGGTCACATGGTCCAAACTGATATTTTTAACGTGCCTGATAAAAAATCCCCAGGCCGGAAGCTCTTTGAACATCGAGAATTCAGGGTATTTGGCGAGCACCTCGGGGATCGAGTCCAGCTGATCGAGGCCGGCTCTTGCAAAATTAGCATTCCCGCCCCCCGGATAATGGATCTCTATGTTTTTCAGGGTAACATTTTCGATCATGTCATCGGGCATCCCTGTGATCGCAGCCGGGGATATATTGCGGGGCATATCCTCCACGGGGCCCTCATAGCGGTAACCGGCGTCGGGCTTGGTGGAGGGGACATCCACATACACATTGGAAATACTGATGTTGCGCATCCTGCCTTTTTTCCCCTTCTGCCGTTCACCTATACTGATAAAAATGGCATTTCCCGTGTTTACCGCCCTAAGGCTGTCAACGATTATGTTGTCGACAGTGGCACCGTCCACAGCAGAAATCGTTATCGCCGAACGGTAGGTGTCATACACAATGTTGCTGATGATCTTTATTTCTTTAAAACCACCGAACGAAGCCGTGCCAAACTTGATGCCGTTGGCGCTGGAACGTATCGTGTTGTGGTACACATAAATATTATGGCATAGGGAAGCCGGGTCCTGTGACTTCAGACAGATCCCGTCGTCGGCTGCGTCAATATAGGATTTTGTAATACTCACGCTGTCGCAATCCACGATATCTATCCCGTCGTTATTCCAGAAGGCCTTGGAATCAAGGGTTACCTGGCTGATCACGACATTTTTGCACTGCTCGTTCACAAGGGTCCAGGCACAGGGGTCTTTGAACGTAACACCCTGTATCCTTACATTGCTGCATCCCATGAAATACAAGTCAAAGGGCCGGCTGGCCCCCGGCCTGTCATCCGTAAGGTTATCCTTAATAAGACCTTTGTGAACCAGGTCGATGATGTTATTGGCCACTGTGAATCCCTGACCATCAATGACCCCCATACCCGTGACACCAATATTTTTCCGGTTTTGTGCAAGGATCAGCGCAGGCTGGTTCAACACTTTCTGGTAGTCGAAAGGATTTGGGGAACCTACCAGGATAGCTCCTTCCTGCAGCTGTATGGTCACGTTGTCTTTCATGAAAACGGAACCGGTGAGATACCGTCCAACATAGAAAACCAGCCTGCCTCCCCCGTTTTCACTGATGTAATCGATGGCTTTTTGAATGGATGTGGTGTTTAGGGTTACACCGTCGGATTTAATGCCAAACAGCGATGCCTTGTAATCCATTGCCGTCATCGGTATGGAGACCCCAACCAACAGCAAAAGAAAAAGTTGTTTTAATGGTTTCATACCCGAAGTATTAATATCAGATCCGACAGAAGCAGGTTTTTGATTTTCGGTTTTTGCATGGAATATGTTCCGGAAGCGTTGAAAATCCTGCAGGATAAAATTAGGAATAAATATTTAATTTCACGCTTTTAGGCTTGAAAAAAGGCCGACGGGCTTAATTCACCAAAGTCAGAACTGCTTAATTCCTGGTAATACACAGGCCAGTTGGGTTTTTCATATGGCACTGCAACCCAGCTTAGCCTGGCAATGCAAGCAAACGGCAAGCCAGTTTTCTTTACATCGATTTTGATTTTGACAAAAAGTCTCTGTAATGAAGTTTGATCCGGCAGCAACAGGTATTGACGAAACCAGGACGGACAAGGTTTGTAAGAAGATAGCTGACAGTATTCTGCATGACGGGTGAATTAAAGCCACGCCACACTCTCATCCGCAGTCAATAAAAACATTATTAAGGGAAGGGCCTTACGCTGTTTATCCTTACCTTTATCGATGGATATTTATGGATCCATTTAAAGGGAGTGAAACATTGAAACACAAAGGACCGGAAGTGAATTGCAGCGAATAAAGCGTAAAAATTCACAGCCGGTTAAAACTTATAAACCATGCAAAAAGAAGACATTAAAATCATAGAGATGACCTTCGTTAATGCTTTTCTTATAAAAGTAAAAGAAGGGTTTGTTCTAATCGATACCGGTTTGCCGATGTTCTGGAATAAACTGGAAAGTGAATTACTTTCAGCTGGTTGTTTGCCTGATAAACTGAAACTTGTCGTGATCACGCACGGCGACTTCGACCATGCGGGAAATTGCGCAAAACTGCAGCAGAAATACAAGTCCCGGATAGCCATCCACAAAGAGGATTCGGGGATGGTGGAACATGGAGTGTTATTGAAAAGGAAAGTCAGGAGCTTAACAGCCAGGATCTTTTCTCTATTAAGGAAGTTGAAGAAAAGGAAATTTTCACTGGAAAGCTTCACACCTGACATTTTTCTGACCGACGGCCAACGCTTAAGTGAATATGGTCTCAATGCCAGAGTACTGCATATTCCGGGTCATACCCCGGGTTCGATCGGCATCCTCACTGATGACGGGATTTTATTCGCCGGGGATACCTTCACCAACAGGCGGAAGCCCGATACTGCAACATACATCGAGAATTCCATGCAACTGAAAGAGAGTCTTGAACGTCTGAAGATGCTGAACATAAAAACGATCTACCCAGGGCATGGACAGCCATTTGAGATGTCTTTATTGTCAGGTAAGTTTTGATGGAAAGCGTATCATGTTCGTACTACAGATAAATGGCAACCGGGGATAACATAAAACAGTCTTCCGGTCTCAGGATCATGTTCCGTTCCTTCAGGTACAGGAACTATCGTCTTTTCTTCGGAGGGCAAAGCATTTCTCTTATAGGGACCTGGATACAGCGTATTGCCACGCCATGGCTGGTTTACAGCCTTACCGGTTCTGCATTTTTACTTGGAGTTGTCGGGTTCGCAGGACAGATACCGACGTTCCTGTTATCTCCGTTTGCCGGGGTACTGACCGACCGCTGGAACCGTTACCATATCCTGATTGCCACCCAGGTGGCGGCCATGATCCAGGCATTTATCCTGGCATTCCTGTATCTGACCGGGACCATCGAGGTCTGGCATATCATTCTACTGAGCGCTTTCCTGGGCTGTGTCAATGCCTTTGACGTCCCTGCCCGGCAATCGCTTGTCATTGAAATGGTGGATAAACGTGAGGACCTGGCGAATGCCATTGCCCTGAATTCTTCTATGGTAAACGGTGCCAGGCTGCTTGGACCGTCAATAGCCGGGATGCTGATTGCTTTTACAGGCGAAGGGATTTGTTTTATCCTGAACGGACTGAGCTATATTTTCGTGATCGTTTCCCTGCTATACATGAAAATCACACCAAGAAAAAGGGCCGGTAAAAATGCAAGTGTGTTAAAAGAGTTCAGGGAGGGCTTTAATTATGTGGCAGGCTTCCTGCCGATAAAATATACCATCCTCTTACTCGGCCTGGTCAGTTTAATGGGAATGCCGTATGCCATCCTAATGCCTGTTTTTGCCAAAGAGGTACTTCACGGGGGCCCCCATACTTTCGGTTTTCTGATGGGGGCTTCGGGTTTGGGGGCTTTGACCGGCGCCCTTTACCTGGCATCAAGGAAAAACGTGCTGGGGCTTACGAAAATCATACCTCTGTCTGCAGTTGTCTTCGGTCTGGGTCTTGCCGCCTTTGCCCTGTCCCGGTTTTTTGTGCTTTCCCTGGGAATTATGGTCGTTGCCGGGCTGGGGATGATGTTGCAGATGGCCTCAAGCAATACTCTTATCCAGACCCTGGTTGATGATGATAAACGGGGCCGGGTCATGAGTTTTTATACGATGGCATTTATGGGCACAGCACCTTTCGGCAGTTTCCTGGCCGGGTCACTGGCAAAGACAATAGGTGCTCCAAATACGGTACTGTTCGGTGGGGTTTCCTGCATCCTGGGCGCATTGCTGTTCCTACGCAAACTCCCTGAATTAACGAAGATCATCCATCCCATGTATGTCAGGCTCGGTATTACCGGGCATTGAATCGGATCATCAGGAAACTGATCATTACAAATACAGAATAGGATTTATCAGTAAGGTTAACCGCCGCTCCCCCATCCGCAGTCAATAAAAAAAGGAACCCCGCCCTGAGGCAAAGTTCCCTTTAGTATGATAACGGTTTGGTTTATTGGTCACACACCAGCGTTCCGTCTTCGTTTATAATAGCATGTTTTTTGGTTTGGCCCATCGAAAGGAAAAGTAAATATTCAATGGTGTAATTATCCGAAAGTGTATATTTCTCGGATTTTTCAGTGAGCGTGTAACCTGCATAATGAGAAGAAACGGCATCTTTCACGGCCTGGGGAAGATCGTTGCTGGGGATCCTCCATCCCTGCATCAGGAATGAGCTTCCGTTGGTTACAAAATAAAGTTTAAGCCAGGATGAGCCCTGGCGGGAAATCACTACTTCGGTAACTGCACCAGCGGAGCATATCGAATCCGTTTCTGCATGTTTGATTGAGTAACCTGCAAAATTCGACGATATATAACCGGTGATGGCCGGTGGCAGGGACTCGGAAGGGACACCCTGGTGATGCGGGTGCTTCCCATGATGATGTCCATGGGGTTCGGAAGTCTCTCCTTCGCCGACAAATCCTCCGTTCTGGTCGAATGTGAGATCTTCGTCGCTGGTAAGGGTAACAACATACTCTGCATTTTTTTCATGAAATTTAACAGCCGAGTATATTGATTCAGCAGGATAGTTGTTATTGGTATACGTGACTACAGCCTGCGGCAGATCGGCGACATTGATGGTCTGCCCTCCGTTGTCATGTTTGGAGCATGAAATGAGTACTGTTAAAAATAACAGTATTGGAAAAATCACTTTTTTCATTGTTTTGGGTTTAATGATTCGTTCCAAAACGCCCCTGTCTGTGGTATAGTATAAACCCGGCATTAATTTTTTATATTGACTGCTGATGTCGTGCACCAGGCTGTTAGAAGGTAATAGACAAAATTCAGGCAGGAGAATTTAATCTGAATAACGGAAAAATTGCATAATCAGATGAAAATCTAAATAATTTGCTTATTATTGTTTGTAATTTCACAGGACTTTTCCCTGGGATATGAAAAAGACAATTCTGCTCCTGCTGTTTGCCTCTGCCATAATGAGCAGCATCTACTCCCAGCAAACCTCTTACCGGGTCGGGATCAAAGGGGGCATCAATTACATCCACCTTGAAAACTACGGTAAAGGATTATACTCTGATTTCGAAGCAAAACCGGGTTACAGTTTCGGCGCTTTATTTGAATATACCAGGGGTGGCTTCCTCAATTACTCCATCACGCCTGAGATCGTGTACACCGAGTCAAGAACCGATGTGGACCTGCTGTATATCACCAACTGCATGGCGACGATACAAACGCTGGATATTCCCCTGACGTTCAAGCTTGGCTTGCAGCTCAGCAAAATTTTCAGGCCGTATGTCCTTGTAAACATTTATGGATCCTATATGACCACGTATTACGGGAAGTTGTTTGAAATGCTCGACATAGACCATACTTCATCCGGGGCTCCTATCAATAAATTGTTCTTCGGCGTCAGTACGGGGATGGGCTTTAACCTCTGGTGCCTGCAATTCGAGGGCAGGTACAGGTGGAACCTGGTCAGGATCAATACCGATGACTATACTGCCCTGAAACAGATGGGATTGGAACTTTCATGTGCCATTTATTTTAATTAACTTACGATAACAAACAACGGACCGGGAGATGAAAAAGATACTGTTATACGGGATGCTTCTCTTCACCCTTACCACTTGCAAGAAAGCTCCGCTCGATGATTTCCTCTTCCTGATGAGAGTCGACAAAGTCGAGGTGATCGACAAGTACACTATGGCCACCAGGCTGAAACAAAGCCCGAATTCGACTCTTTACAAGGCGCTGCCGAACAAGAAGATCACAGTGGTTACCATCGTTTACAACACCACCGACCCCGGTGGGAATCCAATCCTCGCCTCCGGCGCCATTTTTTACCCCTCGGCCGATGTGGATTATGAAAGGCTGGGGACCATCCTGGGCTGCCATTATACCCTGGGAGCCAACTACGAAGTACCCTCCCAGAAGGGGGCTGTGACCGAAGGTCTGTTCTCCCTGTTCGGCTACGTGGTGGTAGCCCCTGATTACATCGGGTACGGCGCATCCAAAGATCTGGTACACCCTTACTATGATGTGATCAGCACCGGACAGGTCAGTGCCGACATGCTGCTTGCCTCCAAGGAATATTTTGCTTCGATCAGTCGCAAAGTCGCGCATAAGGTCACCGTCATGGGTTATTCCCAGGGCGGACAGGCTTCGCTTGCCTTCCTCAAGTTTGTCGAAACTACGCCCCTTTACCAGGACGCATTCGTGATCGACCAGGTGTTTGCCGGAGGAGGCGCCTACGACCTCATCAAATCATACGACACCTTTGTTACCAGGAATTACAGCAGCCAGCCTGTCACAATACCGCTGCTCGTCCTGGGGATGAATTACGGTGACAGCCTGGATCTGGACCTTAGCAAAATGTTCTCGGGCCCCCTGCTCGCACATTACAAGGACTGGATACTGTCAAAGAACTATACCACCGACCAGGTTTCGGCAATGATCGGGGAAACTAAACTTACCAGGATCATGGCCCCGGAAGCATTTGACACCCTCAACCCGAACACGATCAGGTTCAGGAACGCTTTAAGGCACAACAGCCTTATCATATATGGAAAAATCACTGACTGGGTGCCTAAGGCAAAGATCACTTTGCTGCATGCCACAGAGGATACTATTGTACCTTATGAAAATACTGACAGCGCTTACAAGGCATTTTCTGCGGCGGGCTGCGACGTGACCAAAGTGGATCTTGTCCACCATGACCACAAGGACGGCGGGCCGGCATTCTATACTTATGTTATGCTGCATTTACTGGTTTAAATACTGCGGATGAGGACGAGGGTAATGATACTGGTAGTTTTGCTGTGTTTCGCCATACCGGGCGCCCAGGCAAAAAAGGATTATTCCAGGCATAACAGGGGGTATTTCTGCGATGTTGGCCTTGCTTTCGGCGGGACTTTCCCGAAAGGCAGCAACCCGAATGCGATCCTGGAAGTATATACCACCCATGGCTACCAGTTTTCCAATACGTTTTCTTTGGGTGCAGGAGTTGCCACTTACAATACCCAAACCATTAACGTATATCTCCAGTTAAGGTTCAATCTGCGCAATATCGATGATACCAGGACCCATTATCCGTATATCGCCCTGAAAGGTGGCTATTCATGGAGCACCTGGACCGGAGATACCTGGGGCGAAGACAGAGGGCCGATCGAGGAACTCAAACTCGGCTGGTCATTTTACACGAAAGAAGCCAATCTGAGATGGAGCGTATTTGCGGCCCCCAGCCTATACCAGTTCCACTTCATCCCGAAGATCGGGCTGGCATTCGAATTTTAGGAGATTTACTATTTAATTTCCTGTTATATGAATCCATTACGAAACCTTTTCATTTTTCTTCTCGGCGCATGGCTGATTCCCCCTGTTTCGGCACAATCCGATATGTTCACAAAAGTGTTCATCCAGGGATCAGGGGCGGTGCAGACCTGGGGGATGCTTAAAACTCCTGCAAACAATTACCTTCTTGCAGGCTGCAGTCTCAACCAACCGATGGCCATGATGATCTCAGAGAGCGGGAATATTATTTGGGCCAAAACATATGATACCACTCGCGGCAATCTGTATTGCGCATCAAACACAGCCGACGGGAACATCCTGCTTGCCGGTGCACTCGGGGCCCAGCAGGCAGGAACCATGAACGATGTTCTTCTTGTCAAAATCACGACTTTGGGAGATACCATATGGTCGAAAAAACTGGACATGGGTTACGAAGAGACCCCGCTTTCGCTGAAGCTTGTAAGTGACAGGGGGTTCATCCTCAGCGGATATTCCTACGATAATTCCACACCATACTACCGTTCGTTCGTCGCAAAACTGGATTCATCGGGGAACCTGCAATGGGGAAAGACTTTTTATTCAGGCAATTACGGAAACTATGCCTATACAGCCACCGAAACCCCCGATGGGGGATTCCTGGTTTCGGGATCCGTAGCCGGCACAACAACATATTATAAAAGCCTTCTCCTGGCCAAACTGAGTTCGACAGGTTCGCTGGTTTGGGCTGAGAAATACCACGACACTCCTTATGAAAATACTGTGGCTTACGATGCCGCCATGACCAGCGATAACGCGGTCTGCTATTTTGTTGATGAAAGTAGCAGCATGAGCCTCATGAAGATCGATTTGTCGGGCAATGTTCTATGGTGCAAAAGCATGAATTTTACAGGATCTTTCCTGAACCTGAAACCGGGTGCAAAACTTCATGAGTGTTCCGACGGGGGGTTTGTGTTCGTAAACTCCGCAGAGACCTCTTTTGGCCCTCTTGGTTGTCTCCTGAGAACCGATTCGACCGGGGAGGTTGTATGGGGGCAACAGTTGCTGCTTCTGACAAACGACGTATCTCCGACAAGCAATGGCGGCTGCCTGGTTGCGGGTAACGGGCCCATTATCGGGGTTGTAATGACATCCAGTGACTTACCCCAGATTGGGACCATCAAACTGAATTCCCAGGGAGGCACCTATGGTTGTCTCATGGGAGGGAGCCCGGTGGCAACGCCTATTTCACCCGGGCTGATCCAAGCCACACTTACATCGGCAGTTGCAGGGACCATGAGCGCTGCGCATTGCATTATACAGGATATAGTCGTGTATGTCGATTCAGGATGTGTTACGGTTACAGGAGGGATAGCTGAAACCAGAGGGTTGGTACCTCTTTGCCTCACCCCTGATCCTTCGGGCGGCAAGATCCGGATTGAAACCCCTCAGGACCCGGATGCTTCGTTCAACAGCCTCGAAGTGTATAATTCTACCGGCGAAAACGTTTACCGGATGAATCTCGGCAGACCCGGCATCAGGGAAGCCGACCTGGGCTTCCTTGCAAACGGGCTATATATGATCAGGGCGGTTGCAGGAGACAGGATTTACGGGGGAAAACTGCTGATCGCACATTGATGCCTGGGCAACGGTCGGGAGAATTTAAGGTTAAGAGTGGCAAGACTGGATAAAAAACGACCCGGAATATATGGAGAAGCCAATATCAACCGAAGGTCTGTCCTGAATTTATTTTGTAAATTAACTATAACAGCAGACAACTTAAGGTCCTATCAGCCTGTCTGTTTTTTAAGACCTCAAACCTGTGAGGTTATGAATAAATCGGTATTAACTCCAGGGCAGAGACCTGACCAAGGATTTCGTTCTTGGGGGGCGGGGAATTTGCGGGGAGAAATTAACTTTTTTACGCGGTATTTTATTACCGGGATCATCTTTTTATTTCTGGTAAAACCGTGTCATGCCCAGAAAGAATTCTACAACTGGTATTTCGGGGATTCGGCAGGGGTTTCGTTCATGACGGGTTCACCGGTGGTTTTTTTATCAAACACTTTGGACGGGCCTACAGGGGGATGGTGTAATATTTCCGATTCCTTGGGAAATATTTTGTTTTATTCCGCCTGGTTTGATGTCTATAACAGGAATAACGTTGAAATGCCGAATGGTTATCTCAATGGCGCCGGTGGTTCGATGAGTTATATAAAACAAACCATTGCATTCCGGCAACTTAATAATCTTTCTAAATATTATATTTTTTATAATGGCCTGGGTGGAATCCCTCCTGGGAGTTTACGGTATTCTGTTGTCGATATGACCCTCGACGGAGGCCTGGGGGATATTCCAGCAGGGCAGAACGGGATCCTGGTTCCCGGCGGGGCGAAAGCAATTCAGGCCGTTACAGCCACCCGTCACCATAACAACCATGACGTATGGGTGGTAGCGAGGCTGCAATCCACCGACAGCAATTATTATTCATCTTACCTGGTCAATTCCACAGGGGTAAGCAGTACACCCGTTTTCGGCAACAGTCATTTACTTTGGCCCGAAAATGCCAACTGGGGAGTCAATTGCATTAAGATCTCAAGGGATGGTACAAAACTGGCTGCGGCTTATGACCATGCCGTTGAGTATTGCAGCTTCAATTCGACGACCGGCCTGGTAACACCCATGTTCCTCGTATACCCTCCCCAATGCTCAAACCATAATATAATGCCGATCAGTGCCGAATTCTCCATTGACTCCAAATACCTTTATATTTCGGCATCTGGTGCTACAACTTGTCCCTCAAGATATTTTTTATACCAATATGATGCAACTCTCACTGATTCAACCCAGTTTTCAAACAGCGCGACTCTTCTCTGTAATGAGAACCGTTGTCATGAGCTTGAACTGGCCCCGGACGGGAAAATATATTGTTCAACATCTTATGAACAAGCGACCTACCCGTTTGTTGTGTATATTGACTCTCTTTGTGTTATAAATAATCCGTCTGTAGTGGGCACAGGCTGCAACTACCAGAAAAACGTGCTGAGCCTGCAGGGAAGGGGAAGCGGTTTCGCATTACCTGATTATGTTGAGCGGTATTATGCCCTAATTAATGATACGGTGCATTGCCTCAACCATACGGTTCATTTTTATTCAGCGATCTGGCCACCGGCCGACAGCATTCACTGGGATTTCGGGGATCCGGCCTCAGGCGCTTCGAATAATTCTTTATTGCCAAATCCTTCCCATATCTTCACCGGTACAGGCAGCTATACTGTGGAGATGTTCGTGAGGCATATCGATAAACGCACTGATACTACATGGAAAGTTATCAACATCATGCTTAAACCGAACCTGGGCCCTGACCGGATTATTTGTGAGGGAGATTCGGTGACTTTCGATGCAGGCTTTTGTCCGGGTGCAAACTACCTCTGGAAAAACCTGGGCACGGGAGCCACCGTGGGAACTTCCCAGACTTACAAGACAGGGCTGGCTGGAACCTACGCAGTGTATGTCACAAATCCTACTGCCTGCTTCGGGGCCGACACCGTCCAGCTCACGACCAGCCCGGTCCCTTCGGTAATGAATAATCCTCTGGCCAAAACCATCTGTTCCGGACAGTCAACAAACATTTTTTTAATATCCAGTGTTTCCGGTGCTGTCTTTCACTGGACGGCCACCCTGACTTCAGGGAATATCACCGGTTACAGTGCCGATTCAGGGCTGGTTCTCAACCAGGTACTGACCAACCAGCTTGCAACAGCAGGTATTGTTACATATCATATTACCCCAAAGGTAGGGAGCTGCGCCGGTTCCACGGTCGATTTCCAGGTTACCGTGAATCCGCTCGATTCGGTAAAGGTGAGCATCACAGCTTCAGGGTACAACATCTGTGCGGGAACACCCGTCACATTCACCGCCACACCAACCAACGGAGGAACCACACCGGCCTACCAGTGGAAAGTTAATGGGGTTAATACCGGAACGAATTCTGCTGTTTTTACTTACACCCCGGTCAATAATGATGTAGTGAAATGCATCCTGACCTCTTCCATAATTGTTTGTGTGGCCAGCAACCCTGCCACATCTAACTCAATTACTATGATCGTGAGCCCTTTGTTGCCAGTTTCAATCAGCATTACGCCTTCTTCAAACCCTTCCTGTGCCGGTAATTTGGTGACATTTACCGCATTCCCGGTGAACGGGGGCTCCCCGCCTTCCTATCAATGGAAAGTCAACGGAATTAGTGTTGGAACAAATAACTCCGTGTATTCCTTCACGCCGGCAAACGGAGACATCGTAACCTGCGTTTTAACTTCAAATGCTCTTTGTGCAACAGGATCCCCGGCTACCAGCAATTCGGTTACAATGATTGTTAATCCAAACCTTCCTGTAAGTGTATCCATCACTGCATCTGAAAATCCTTTCTGTGCGGGAGGTTCAGTAACTTTTACAGCGACACCATCCAACGGTGGTGCCTTGCCGCAATACCAGTGGAAGGTAAACGGGGTGAACACCGGCGCCAATAGCTTTACATATACCTATAATCCAGTTAACGGTGACCAGGTATCATGTGTGCTTAATTCAAGCCTGCCCTGCATCCAGAACAATCCTGCGACAAGCAACACCATAACCATGACGGTAAACACCAGCCTGCCGGCCAGTGTGAGCATTACGGCCAATCCTAACCCATTTTGCCCCGGTACCACGGTCAATTATACCGCCATGCCGGTGAACGGTGGTGCTGCACCTGTATATCTGTGGAAGGTAAACGGGACTAACCAGGGAATCAATTCTCCAAATTATTCCTATGCTCCACAGGCGGGTGACAGCATACGTTGCATCCTTACCTCCAACCTTCCCTGTGTAACCGGTAACCCGGCTTCATCGAACAGAATTGTAATGAATAGCTTACCGGTCCCGGCAGTTACGTTTACCCTTTGCTTTGACAGCATCACCACGATCAATGCTGCAGCTTTCACACTGAAAGGAGGAGTACCAATAGGCGGTGTCTATTCAGGGCCGGGGGTGAATTCTTCCACCGGAGTTTTTGCTCCTTCTTCAGCCGGGACCGGTACAAAAACCATCACTTATTCCTACACCAACATGTATTCATGCAGCGCTTTGATGACAAAGAACATCATTGTGCAGGCAGCTCCTACCTTCAATTGTGGAAATAACCTCACCGACATCCGGGATAGCAAAGTCTACCCTACCATCCTGATCGGGTCCCAGTGCTGGATGCAGAAGAACCTAAACTATGGTTCCGTGATCCAGGGCACGGCCGGGCAAACCGACAACTGTGTGAGTGAAAAATATTGTTATTCCGATGATCCTGCAAACTGTACCATTTTCGGCGGCTTGTATCAATGGGATGAGGTGATGGCATACGTAAATTCCCCTGGTTCCCAGGGCCTTTGCCCTCCGGGTTGGCATGTACCCACTCAAGCCGAATGGATGATTTTATTCAACAACAATCTTACCCAGGGTATGGCGGGGAAACCGCTCCAGGATTCAATATTCAACGGGTTCAGGGCTAAGGAAAGCGGGGTTGACTACAGCAACATGGTTTGGAAGTTCCAGGGATTTGCAACGATCTACTGGTCATCCAATGTATATGGATCCATCAAAGCCTTATCCCACGGAATGAACCTGCAGAATTTCGGCGTGTCTGATTACTATTCGAACCGTTCGAATGCGTTTGCAGTAAGATGCCTGAAGGACTGAAATGCTTTTTCAGCCAGGTGCCTGAAGTACTGAGAGACACCCTTCATTTTTTTTCACACACTGCGAGATCAGTCCTTAACACACCTGATCAAAAAACCATCGTCCAGCACACCGTTGTCACGTCTTACCACTGCTGCTGATTCATAATAAAAATACCTCTGGTATGCATACCCGGTCAAGGCCGGGGTGGTTGACCAGTAATAACCGTCAATCTGGAGATTAAAGAAAGTCCCGCTGGCTCCGCTGCGGTACCCTCCCGGAAGAGCCGTAAACCCGCTGCTGTTGTCGGCCCCGGTATTGGGAGACATCCAGTGTGAAGTGCCTGCTTCTTTCATTTTACCACCGGCAACTGAAAGTCCCCCAAGATAATCAGTAAGTACCGTCCATTCTGAATCGGAGGGCACGTGCCATCCGGCAGGAGCAAGCTTGCCTGAAGCGGATGCAAAAAAGTTATACAAAGCACCGTAAGATTCCTTGTAAGTAGCCTGGTCATTGTTAAACCAGCAATATCCCGGCCCTGTATTACTGCTCCATTGGTTTGCATCAGTTACCAGGGGGATTGAAGTCCCGTCATTGAATCTTGTGGTTTTTAGATTCTCAACCATCCAGACCTGGGTGCCCAGAGTAATGGTATGATAAACATTGCCGTCAATATCGGTTACTGTCACCGGCCCCGTGGTTGTAAAACTCAGTTCGGCGCCATAGGAGGTTCCAACAGTGTTTGTTGCATAAGCTCTGACATAATAAAGTGTTAAGGCATTCAGTCCCGAAATATTGCTGGTAAAGATCCCGCTGCCGCTGCCATCCAGCGTGTGATTACCGCTTATTACCGGGGAATGGGCTGTACTCCAGCATACACCTCTTGAAGTCACTGCTGAACTGCCTTCAGAGGTAACGTTACTGCTGCACCTGGCCCCGCTTGATGTGATGTTCCTGACCGAATCGGTCGTTACAACAGGAGCCAGCCTTAAAAGTGTGGTAAAACTCACCTGGTTCCCGTATCCTGTCCCCCCGCTGTTCAAAGCATAAGCCCTGGCATAATAGGTTGTGCCCTGATCCAGCCGGGTTATAATACAGATATAACTTCCCGCTCCTGATCCTCCTTTGATGGTCTGGTCTGCAATCGAGGGATTTTGGTTTTTACCGAAACATATACCACGCTCGATAACGGATGATCCTCCGTCGGAAGAAATAAATCCTCCTACGCTTGCCGAAGAATCAGTGATTGTTACCGGGGTCTGTGTTATGACAGTTGGCACTGAAATGGTGGTGCCGCTGTCGGATTTCTTGCAGTAAATCAGGATCAATGGCATTAAAAAGACCATGATAAACCTGATGGCTGAGTTAAAAGTCAAGGCTTTCATAACCGAAGTTTATCGTTTTAATCTCTCCCGGTGAATTCCCCGCCTTTTGCGGAACCAGGGGCCGGGGCTTGCCCCGGAGTTCATACTATTGATGGCTCAGGTTTTTATATATTACATAAACAATATACAAATGTAAGAAAACACGGTATGTTATCAAACTTTTTATGAAGATACAAGAAAATATCACGTCATGACTTTGGTCGCTGTTCCTGAAGGTCTCTGGAATGCAGCCAGTCCGAACTCAGGCAAAACAGCGTAAATATTCTCGAAGATTGCTGCCGTGGTGTTCTCGGCATTCTCCCAGTCGGGCGGGTTGTAAAATGCATAAATTTCAATCGGGAGGCCTGTATCCCCCGCAGGAAGATGTCTTACCATAAGGGTGGAGTCCTGGTTGATCAAAGGGTTGGACTTCAGGAAATCATACAGGTAACGGCGGAAAAGTCCGAGGTTGGTCATGGCCCCGGTCTCTGCCAGGGAAACTTCCCTGTAAAATCCTTTTTTCTTAAGGTTTGCGATTATTTCTTCACATGCAAAACATATGGTCATCACATCGATGTTGAGTGAACGCTTCAGCCTGCGGCCGCCTGCCTCCCCCATACTTCTCCAGTTCTGGAAAGAATCGGAGATCATCACATACGTGGGAACACAACTCACCGAATTATCAAAATTACGGATCTTGACGGTTACCAGTGAAATATCCAGAACTGTGCCGTCGGCATTGTACTTGGGCATGGTTATCCAGTCTCCGATATGCAGCATTTTATTGTTCGACAGCTGCACTCCTGCAACAAAACCAAGCAGGGAGTCCTTGAAAATCAGCATCAGTACTGCACTCATAGCGCCAAGCCCGGCCAGAAGGCTTAACGGTGACTGACCTATCAGAACGGAGATGGCAATAATCCCTGCTATGATGAAGAGGATGATCTTCCCTATCTGTACATAACCTTTAATAGGTTTGGCAGTTGCCAGTTCGTAGTCCCCGTAAATTTTATATATAGCGTTCAGGAAAGAGACACCTACCAGCAGGAAAACTCCAACCTCGAGAAGTTTCAGGATTGTATTGAGAATGTTCACTGCATGAGGATAATCAGAAATTGTGGGTGCAAGTGAAACCTGAATGATGATTAAGGGCAGCATCAGGGCGAGGCGGGTAAAGACCTTTTGTTCATACAAATGATCATCCCATTTGTTCTCGGATTGTTCAACCATCCTTTTCAGCACCCTGTTGATCAACAACTTTGCCACCTGGTAAACAACCACGGAGATGAGAAAAACTATAAAAAGGGAGGAGAAATCGACAATATGCCTGGCGGCAGTATCTCCGAATCCCCACTTCAGAAGCAGAGCCCTGAATCCGCTTCCCACGCTCTCTACATTAATAGCGGTTGTATTGACCATATCCTGATATTTATGGAATTATGACGTTTAACGAAAGAGGCTGAATCCTCAGATGAATATTCTTACCGGCAACAAAAGGATCTCCGTCAACATGGCCGCTCTTGCCCTTTTTCCTTACCAGTTCGACTTCCTTCGCACGGATGATCTCAACATAGGGAGTTCGGTCAAATCGTTTCATAAACAGCAGGGGCGCAAGGAATACAGTCTTCCAGTATGGCACCTTGCTTACAATGCAAACATCAATGAACCCGTCGTCAAGCCTGGCATTAGGATCGATGGAGGTATTGTTACCAAACTGGTTTGAATTGGCAAAGCTTATGAACATTGCCTTTCGCCTGATCTCCTGCCCGTCAATGACCATCCTGTATGTTTTTGGGTTGTAGGACGAATAAGCGCTCGTTGCAATGTTGAAATAGGTTCGGAAACCACGCTTCCCCGCTTTGGCAAATTTCTTTGCCACCTTGGCATCAAACCCAACCCCGGCTATGCTTACAAACAGGTTATCGTTCAGGGTAGCGGTGTCAATTTTCGCTGTTCTGTAATCATTGAGTATGCAGATCGCTTTCGAGGGGTTCATCGGGATCTTCAGGTGCCTCGACAAGCCGTTTCCTGAGCCGGTCGGGATGATCCCCAGGGCTGTTTCACTGCCGACCAGGCCCTGGGCCGCTTCATTCACAGTACCGTCACCTCCAACCGCGATCACTGCATCAAGCCCCCGGCTTACAGCTTCCCGGCTCAATTCAGAAGCATGGCCAGCTTTTTCGGTATATACTATGGAATATTCAAAGGTTGAAGCATCAAGATGTTTCTCAATCAACTTTTCTATCCCTTTTTGTTTTCCTACCCCCGAATGGGGATTTACAATAAAGATGATCTTTCTCATTCCGCAATCAGCCTGTTTTCGACCAGGCGGTTGTTATACTGCTGGATATATGCTTTGAGGAATAATTCAAGTTTATCCTGTTCAGGATCTCCCTGGTTCAGAATATTGTTTTTTTGAAGATGGTCTTTTGTAAGGTTGAACAAGTGGGTCGGTTTCATCCCGTCAAATTCGATTAAACGGTTATCCTTCATCATTCCATAAATACCACTGTTGTAATGAATGGAGAAATGTGTACCCAGGGTATCTATAAGGTTGGTCCCGAATGCAAGATATTTCCCCTCGTAACCAAGGAAGCCCAGAACAGTAGGCATAATGTCAGTTTGCTGGGCGATGGTCTTAGACATTCCTTTTAATTCCTCTCCCGGTCTGAAAAACAGCAAAGGCACGGCATACTGGCCCGCATTGGTCTGGTAATAAGGATAATAAGCTTCGGATGTATGATCGGCGGTGATCACGAAAAGCGTATTCTTATACCATGGCATATGCTTTACCGTGTGGAAAAATTCAGCCAGTGAAAGGTCTGAATACATAATGCTTTGCTGAATAGGAAGATTTCCAGTCCTTAAAATATTTATGTACTTTGGAGGCACATAATACGGGTGATGGGACGAGAGGGAGAAAAAGGCTGCGCAGAAAGGCTGCCTCATTGCATTTATTTCACGGGCTGCATACTGGAAGAACTGTTCATCCCTGATCCCCCACTTTCCGTCATAATCAGCTTCGTTATGGTACTCGTTTCGTCCGAAGTATTTATCAAACCCCACGTAATGCGTGTAGGAGTCAAACCCCATGGTGCCGTTGCTGCCCCCGTGGAAGAAAGCAGTTGAATATCCTTTTGCTTTAAGCAGCCCGCCAATACTGGTGTATTTGCCTGATGCATAGGATGTTTGGATAAAGGATTCAAACATCAGGGAAGGAATGGATGAAAGAACAGCCGGAATGCCCTGGATCGAAGTTTTCCCGTTGGCATAGGCATCGAAGTAAAGACTGTGTTGTATAAGTGAATCCATGAAAGGCGTGAAGCCCTGGTAATGCCCGTTGTCAAGATCATGGTTAAGCAGACCGATATGCTCCCGTGAAAAGCTTTCCATGATGATGATCATAACGTTCATCCGTTTGAAAGTCCCCGCTTTTCCATGGTGCAACGGGTTATATACCTTTTCAAGGTCCGATTCAGTTTTAAACCAGCGAACGGTTGTTAATTTCTCATTATTCCACGTCCTCAGGATGGAGAACGGCGTATTAAGCACCAGGGGAACATTTCTTGCGGTGGTATACCTTGCTGCGGTCACCACATTGATGGGCCTGAGCTGCAATCCTCCTCTTATACCAATAACGGTGAGCGCTATATAAACAAGCGCCATGAATATATTCACCAGGTAATAGCTGAAATTTCCACCTTTTAGTTTCTGGCCGGTACCGGCAACCCTGAACCTTGAAACTACAAGGATCATCAGTGAAATATAGAGGATAAAGGTCACCAGGATGTACCAGAAATCCTTCATGAACTGCGGCAGTAATTTGTCAAAGTCACCTCCAACCTGCAGGTAAGTAAAAATATCTGCTGTGATCCTTTTCAGGGTAAAGCGGAAATAAATGATATCGACGAAATTCAAAAGAAGCGCAAAAATATTGGCAATGTAAAAATAGATGTCGGCAGCCACCAGGTAGGCTTTCTTCTCCCTGAATCTGAAAGGAAGCAGGTACATGGCAATGAATGGCAGGTTGACCATCAGTATTGCTGAAATATCAAAGCGGGCTCCATGAAAGAATATCATCAGCTCCTCATGCGAAGGCACTCCTGCGAAATACTTTATATTGAACACGTAAAACACCGCTCTCGAAAGAAAAAGAAAAACAGTCACCGCAAGCAGGCGCAGGAACAGAACCAGGTGGATATTGCCACGGTAACCTGCCAGCCATTTGAAGCCCTTCTTTTTTCCCTTTCTCGAACCTCCCGAACTCTTTCTTCTCTCCATATCTTTCCGGATGAGGTGCAAATGTAGCAAAATCTGCCTATTTTTGCCTGTGAAACGATTAACATTTCTGCACAATGACTGAAATTGCAACCACGGGTAACAAAGGCAAGGGGATACGTTCGGATTGCTTTGTCACACTTGAACTTACAAAGGGGGGAGGCATTAACCTCCAGCTTGAATCCAGGGTTGGGGTGATGTATGGAAACTCCATCAGGAAGCTCGCTTTTGAGATCATGGAATTTTTCGGGGTTAAAAATGCAAACCTGACTATTGAGGATGCCGGGGCACTTCCTCTTGTGATTGCCGCCCGTATCGAAGCAGCGCTGAAGCAACTTTATAAAACCGATAAGGAATTCCTCCTGCCGGTGCCAGAGGAGCATATTTATACCACAGCCCGCGACAGGAACCGCTTTTCGCGGTTGTACCTCCCGGGTAACAGTCCTGCTTTAATGATCAACGCAGGTATCCATCATCCCGATGGCATCATCCTCGATCTTGAAGATGCTGTTGCTCCTGATAAAAAGTTCGAGGCCCGTTTCCTGGTCCGAAATGCGCTTCGCTCGATAGATTTCTACGGAGCAGAGCATATGGTCCGCATCAACCAGGGAGAACGCGGGTTAGAGGACCTCGAATATGTGACAGCCCACAATGTGAATCTTATTCTCCTGCCCAAATGCGAACACCCCGACCAGATTCACGCTGTAAACAAAAAAATCCAGGAGCTTATCACTCATCACTCATCACTCATCACTCATCACTCATCACTCATCACTCATCACTCATCACACATCACTCATCACTCATCACTCATCACTCAGATCTGGCTTATGCCCATCATCGAATCTGCTCTCGGGGTGATCAATGCATATTCAATAGCTTCTTCTGCTGATAACGTGGTGGCTTTGGCCATAGGCCTTGAGGATTACACTGCCGATCTGGGGACAAGGCGCACCCTGGAAGGCAAAGAATCTTTCTTTGCCCGCAGCATGGTGGTCAATGCAGCCCGGGCTGCAGGGATACAGCCTATAGATTCGGTGTTCTCCGACATAGGCGACATGGAAGCCCTCAGGCAGAACGTCATGAATTCGAAAGCACTCGGTTTCGACGGCATGGGCTGCATACATCCCAGGCAGATAAAAGTGATCCATGAGACTTTCGCCCCCACATCCGAAGAAATTGAAAAAGCAAAAAAAATAGTTTTTGCTTTCCATGAAGCTGAAAAGAAAGGTCTTGGGGTGGTGGCCCTGGGAAACAAGATGATAGATCCCCCCGTTGTGAAACGGGCACTGAATACGATAAACCTTGCTGTTAAGATGAATAAACTTGGTGAAAACTGGAGGGAAAGCTATGAAATATGATAAACTGGTAACCAATGCTTTAGGCCGTACCGTGCCGACCATCATCAACGGGAAGCCTGCCGTTCCATACATGGGTGTTGGTAAATTCAAGCCAACAGGGTTCAAAGCTTCAACGAGGATCGCAAGTTGCGCCGATTATCCTGAGGACGGGAATAAAGTGGTTCCTTCTTTGAAAGAAGCCTTGGTGCGCGCAGGTTTGAAAGATGGCATGTGCATTTCGACCCATCATCATTTCCGCAACGGCGACCTGGTGGCTGTTCCTGTTTTTGACATCGCCCATGAACTTGGTGTTAAGGACCTCATATGGCTGCCTTCAGCTTCATTCCCCTGCCACGAAGTCCTTACGAAATACCTGGAAGACGGCACGATAGACCACATAGAGGGCAGTATGAACGGAGCTTTGGGAAGATTTACATCCGAAGGCAAAATGAAAGGGCTGGGTATCCTGCGTTCGCACGGGGGCCGTTACCAGAGCGTGCAGGACGGCGAGGTGCATATCGATATCGCCGTAATAGCTGCCCCTACTGCAGATCCATTCGGTAACATGAACGGGGTGAACGGGCAGACTGCCTGCGGTCCCCTTGGCTTTGCATTGGCCGACGCCCAGTTCGCAGATAAAGTAATTGTCGTGACCGACAACCTGGTGCCGTTTCCATGCATTCCCTGGCAGATCAACGGGAATTATGTGGATTACGTGGTAGTGATGGACAGGATAGGCATTGCCGAGAAGATCGTAAGCGGTACGACCGAAATCACCAAAAGCCCCGATCGGCTGCTGCTGGCCGAATGGAGTGCACAGTTCTGCGACGAGGCGGGTTTGATCTATGATGGATTTTCGTTCCAGGCCGGAGCCGGCGGAACTTCATTATCCATCGGGATCTATTTTGCGGATATCCTCCGCCAGCGCGGCTGGAAAGCCCGGTTTGCAAGGGGCGGCTCAAACAAGTATCTTGTGAAGATGCTTGAAGAAGGCCTGGTCGAATACATTCTCGACGGCCAAACTTTCGACCTTGACGGGGTCCGCTCGATGCGTGAGAATCCGCATCATGTGATGACAACCCCCTTCACTTCGTATAATTATCATGGGAAAGGAAATTTTTCTTCGCTGGTCGACATCGTGATCCTCGGCGCCACCGAAGTCGATGTGAGCTTCAACGCCAATGTGGTCACCCATAGCGACGGCTATATGCTTCACGGTATAGGCGGATGGATGAACACATTATTCGGCAAGACCGTGATCCTTCCCATTCCATTGTTCCGTGACCGCATCCCGGTAATCCGTGATGAAGTAACGACCATCTGCGGTCCCGGTGAACTTATTGATGTGATCGTTACAGAACGAGGGATCGCCATAAATCCCCTCCGCACCGACCTCATCGAAAGGATGAAAAATACCAGCCTCCCGATCCGGACCATACAGGAGCTCAAGGAAGAAGCCGAAAAGATCTGCGGCAAACCCGACAAACCCAGGTTCACCGACGAGATCGTCGCCGTGATCAAGTGGGTGGACGGAACGGTAATTGACAGTGTTTACAAGATCGCGAAATAATGTACCATGTACCATGTACAATGTACCATGTACAATGTACAATGTACAAATGTCAGGTCTTTGTTTGGTTATCGTTTAATCGTCTCTTTGTTGTTGTAATTGCCGCCACAAAAATCGCAATTAATTCATAAGCTTCTTTTTTTAAGGATTTAATCTCTCCCGGTAAATTCCCCACCCCTCTCGGGCGGAACCCGGTTCCGGGGTTCTGCCCATGGGTTAATACCATTTTATTCTCATCCCGGCCTTTTAATCCGGATTCTTCAATTAACTCAAGCCAGTATATAGTTTCGTCTATCTCCTCTTCTACAATTTTCAGTTTGTTGATGAAATCCCTGGCCGATTTCGAGCAACAGGCTGCACGGTAATTTGCATCGACTGATGTTCCTGACCGAAACAATTGACTACCGATAATCCTCCCAATTTTGGTTTCCGATAATATTTCTACCAATTTGATAATATTAAGGGCAAAAGCCTTCGTTCTTTCAAGCTGATTTATTTTTTCCATGTTTTTTTACCTTAATCCTTTTCTTTATGAAAAGTGATAGATTTTTCATCACTTTAATATTTGTACATAGTATATGGTAATTTGCAGATACTATTTAATTTTTATACAACCCTTGATTTTTGTTTTTTTCTTCGTATATTGCATTTTAATATTTAGGAAAGATGCTATGAAAACAAAATTCACTTTCTTCAATATCCTGTTCATCCTGATATTGACGATAGCTGCCGTTTCGCTGAGAGCCCAGAACAACCCGGTTGCTGTAAACGACAGTGTAGTATATACTTCGTTTTCAACCATGGTTTTTGATGTAATGGCCAACGACCTGAATCCCAGGGGAAAGCCGATGGAGATCTGGCAATTCCAGGTAATAAACGGGTATCCACCCGCAGTATCAAAGACAACTGGAGGTTATTTACAGATTTATGATACCGTTTATAACCGCCAGGGGTTTCTCTGGAGCATCAGGTACCGTATACGGTATACTGATGACACCATGCTTGTTTCCGACTGGGCAACTATTGTTATTAAAAACTATATGGATAGTTTGAAGTTCTGTGCGCTCCCTGTCCATGTTAATGGAACAGCAGGCATTCCATTCGATATCAACGTACTGAAGTCCTCTTTCCTTCCAAATACTTCAGATTCTGCATACATCTGGCATGTATCAGGGAATAGTCGCGGAAGTTGTCAGAAGGTCAACGATTCGACAGTGCGGTTTATTCCGAACATATATTACGGTGGAATTGATACCCTTATATATTCTCTAAGGCCGAAGCATGGTCTGTTTCCGATTTCCGACAATTACATCATTGTATCTGTTCCCGACATTCAATGGGCCCGGCTTGACGTCAACAATGTTGAGGCAACCATCAATGCCTGCAGTAACCAGTTCATTGGGTTTGAAACTGGCAGCGTTGGATTTTTTGTGCCAAAGGGCAGCGGTAAAAGCCCTATGTTCAATGCTTCTCTTTGGATCGGGGGCAAGGACCAGCATGATTCATTGTACTTTGCCGGGGAGCGTTACCGCCAGGGGCCGTTAACCGGACCAGCCTGGAAATACGCAGATTTCTGGCCCGGGCCAGTCAGTGACAGCACAGCCTACGGAAACTCATATGACTCGCTCTGGAACAGGGTCTGGAAAGTCGATGGTTGGCAGATAGAATACCATAAGCACCACTGGATGGATCCGGGTTACACTCCTCCTGACTGTATAATGCACTGGCCGGGAAACGGAAATACCTCCCAAGGCCAGCAATTAATCCTCGCCCCGTTTTTTGACAGGAACGGGGACCAGATATATAACCCTAATGACGGCGACTATCCAAAGATCTACGGAGACCAATGTGTTTTCATGATTTATAACGACGACAGGAATTTTCATTCCGAAACCCAGGGCAGGAAAACAAGAACGGAGATCCATCTGTGGGCATACGAATTCAAAATACCGGACGACACTGCATTTAATAACTCTGTCTTTTTTCACGTTGAACTTTTCAACCGTTCAAACCAGACGTATCACGACACCTTCCTTGGATGGTTCAATGATTTTGACCTTGGATGGGCGATGGACGACTATATTGGATGTGATGTGCAGAGAGGGATGGCGTATGTCTATAATGGTCCGGACATTGACGGCAACGGACAGCCCCAGGCATACGGGGCCCACCCTCCGTCGGAAGGTATGACAATTCTGGGAGGCCCATTGAAAGATGCCGATGGTATTGACAATCCCATGAAAGACCAATATGGCCGACGCCTTTGTGATGAAAGCGTTAATGGGATCAATTTCGGAAATGGTATAATTGACGATGAGAGACTCGGGATGACCGGGTTTATGTATTTTAATAATTCAGGTGTTCCTGTGTATATGATAGATCCCGTGTATGCTCCTGATTATTATAACTATATGACTGGAAAATGGAGGGACGGAACTCATATTATTTACGGTGGGAACGGCCATCCCAGTACAGGTGGTTACGGACCCGAATGCAGGTTTATGTTCCCGGGTCTTTCAGATACCCTGAACTGGGGAACAGGCTGCGTTCCACCCAACGGTCCTGTGGAATGGACAGAGTTGACCGCCGGCAATAAACCCTATGACAGGAGGGGATTATCAGCCTCTGGCCCGTTTACATTCAAACCAGGGGACAAGCAGGAGATTGATTACGTATACACCTGGGCAAGGGATTATAATGAAACAAATCCAAGGGGTTCGGTTGGAAAGCTGGGGATTGAAGTGGACACGATCAGGAATTCCTTTATCAGGAACAGGCTTCCGAACGGGAACCGGTTCTTCGGGATCAACGAAACGTCGGGGGTGACAGGAATGACAATGAAGGTATTTCCGAACCCTGCTGAGGACCGGGTTTCACTTCTGCTCAGCTCAGATCCTCCACAAAATACAACACTTACGATCCTGAACTCAGAGGGGTTGCAGGTTAAATCAACAATGCTGCTCACAAAGAACCTGACATCAATTGACGTTTCAGGACTTTCGCAAGGGCTCTATCTGATCCGGGTGCAGGCCGGTGACCGGTTTATAACCGCCAAACTGCTGATCGTGAGGTAAGACGCCGGGAATCAAGCCGGGTTTTACGCACAGCCGGGATCACTGTTGAACTACGGGCTCCCTAATCCGAAGTCAACATTATCATTAAGCTGTCATTTGGTCAGAGAATGAAATGTTCACCAGTATCATTTATATTTGTACAATGTAATTTGTATATTGTACACTGATTTATGTCTCAGTCCGTTCAACAGATACTCACCAAATACTGGGGTTTCTCCACTTTCCGCCCCCTTCAGGAAGATATCATCAAATCGGTGATGGAGGGGAACGATACCCTTGCACTGCTCCCTACAGGCGGCGGCAAATCGTTATGCTACCAGGTTCCTGCACTTGCCATGGAAGGGATGTGCCTTGTGATCTCACCTTTGATCGCGTTGATGAAGGACCAGGTAGACGGGTTGAAAAACAAGGGAATTACCGCTGCTGCAGTGCATTCCGGGATGCATCCCGACGAGCAGGAAAGGGTGCTGAGTAATGCCAGGTTCGGCGCGATCAAACTTCTCTATATTTCGCCTGAGCGGCTTGCCACCGAACGGATCAGGGAACTGCTGAGAAAAACCAGGATCAACCTGCTCGCGATCGACGAAGCACATTGTGTTTCGCAATGGGGCTATGATTTCCGCCCACCATACCTAAAAATAGCGGAGATAAGGCCTTTCATACAAGGGACTCCCCTGCTCGCCCTCACAGCCACTGCCACTCCCAGGGTGGTTAAGGATATCCAGGAGAAGCTGCAATTCCGCCGTGAAAATGTAGTCAGGGCCAGTTTTGAACGAAAAAACCTCACTTACCTGGTCCTTAAGGAGGAAGATAAAGCAGGAAGGCTGCTGAAGATACTTGACAAAGTGAAAGGCAGCGGGATCATTTACGTAAGGAACAGGCGCGAGACAAAGCTTATCGCCGAATTCCTGAAAAAGAACAACATCAGTGCCGACTACTATCATGCGGGACTGATCCAGAAGATCCGAGACCATAAGCAGAATGACTGGATCAGCGAAAAAACCAGGATCATGGTTTCGACCAATGCTTTCGGAATGGGTATTGACAAACACAATGTTAGGATGGTGATCCATATGGACCTCCCCGATTGTATCGAAGCCTATTTCCAGGAAGCAGGCCGTGCGGGAAGGGATGAGAAGCAGGCATATGCCGTTCTGTTATATGAGAACGCCGACATCATTGAAGCCAGGAAGAACCTTTCGCAGACTTACCCTGAATTCAGCACGATCAGGTCCGTTTACCAGGCGCTTGGAAATTACTTCCAGATACCTGTGGGCAGTGGAAAAGATGAGAGGTTCGATATCGACCTTTCGGCATTTGCCTCGGAATACAAATTTCAGCCTGTTATTGCATACAATGCCATGAAATTCCTCGAAAAAGAAGGTTACCTGATGCTTTCCGACGCTATGCACCGGCCATCGAGGATCTATGTGAAGGCTGACAAGGAGACGCTTTACCGCTTCCAGGTTGAAAATGAATTTTATGACCTTCTGCTGAAGACGATCTTAAGGTCTTACACCGGGGTGATGACCGAGTTTGTCGGCTTCAGCGAAGCCGAACTTGCCCGGAGAGCAGGGCTGGCTGTTGAAGACCTGGTAAAGCACCTGAAACGGCTTCAGAAACTGAAGATTATTGATTACACGCCGGCTTCCGACAAGCCTCAGCTTGTCTATACCGACGACCGTCTCGACGGAAAGGATATCAGGATCTCACCGGTTTACTACCAGGATCGCCTGAAGGAAGCCACCCGGAGGCTTGAAGCAATGATCTTCTATGCAGAATCAGGGAAGAAATGCCGCAGCCAGGTCCTTCTGGAGTATTTTGGTGAGAAAAGCACCAAACGTTGCGGCCGCTGCGACATTTGCCTGGAACGGAACAAGCTTGGCCTCAATGAATTGGAATTCGACGGGATCGTAAAGCTCATTAAACCTGTTCTGAAGTCAGGTCCTGTAAATGTTGAGCAGATAGTTAAGGCTGCCGCTGCCTTTCATGAAGATAAGGTGATACTTGTGCTGAGGTTTCTGATCGATAACGGGAAAGTCACGAAGCAGGAGGATGGGAAGTATATTTGGTAAATCATGAACAAAATTTTGTTCAGTCGTTCGGATAACTTCTTCCGTTACGAAACTTTTGTGACCCACCTTTTATTCCTGATTACTTCTTTTCTGCATCAATACACACAAACGGCACCGAGATCTCAAGATTGCCGTTTTCTGATACCGCATGGTCAAGGATCACAGCAGTTTCCGATAATATCTGCTCATGTAGTCCGTTTGGAAGTATATTCTTCCATGGGGGAAGAAAAAAATTCCTTACCAGGTAATGATCGTAAAACGCCTGAGCTGTTACAAAACGGTATTTGAAACCGTCGAGTTGGACCGAGCGGATATGAAATCCATTCTCCCGGATCAGTTTCTGCAGGTAATCGACAGGCTTTCGCTTTTCGAAGATATGGGCCTCCATTGAATCGATACTTCCGGTTAATTCCATCCCGCTCAGCACCGTTCTGAGGGCATCATAAAATTCAATCATAGTGTGAGGAAGGTTCATAGTCAGAACCATCTGTGCTCCGTGTTTGCAAACCCTGAAGCATTCCTTCAACACCTGTGCCTGGTCATCCACATTATTCAAACCATTATTTGAAGTGACCAGGTCAAAATACTCATCCCCGAAAGGCATGGACTCCCCGGCACCTTTGATCGCAAAAGCATTGCCGGCGTTCCTGAGTTTTATCTTGGAACCAAGCATTTCTATTGCATCATCCGAGGGATCCAGCCCGTAAACTTCACTCCCTTTTCCCAGCCTTCCGGCCAGCTCGAGCACAGGGAATCCGCTGCCGCAGCCGATATCAAGGACGCACATATTCTTTCTGTACCTGACCGTTTCGAGCAGTAAAATTCCGAACGGCGACGGACAGTACCTGGGATTTCTTGCAG
>Ga0364867_10095_pt1 | contig 60219 bp, 58 predicted proteins | sample ExccelAu500001D4_3_FD_206915 | JGI IMG/M metagenome (GOLD analysis project Ga0364867, IMG submission 206915) | Enriched cells from Trout Bog Lake Hypolimnion, Wisconsin, USA - BchlTB.Aug13.5000.01.D4 | ecosystem: Environmental > Aquatic > Freshwater > Lake > Hypolimnion/Profundal zone | place... | reverse complement strand
GTTGCCAAGAACTCATGAGCCGCCCCCTGCGCCAAACTGAATCCGAGGATCAACGTAGACATAACATAGATCAGAAATTAGCTTAGTAAACAGGCCAATTAAAGTAAATAAATACAAAGTTCCGAATACCACTGGATAGTCACGACGCATGACTGATTCGTAAGAAAGTAGACCTAAGCCATCTAATGAGAAGAGAGTCTCAATTAAGAGTGAACCAGTAAAGAAGGCGCCAATAAAGGCGGCCGGGAATCCAGTGACCAAAGGCAAGAGCGCATTACGAAACACATGCTTCCAAAGCACTTGCTTCTCAGTCAGACCTTTTGCTCTAGCGGTCAATACATATTGCTTACGGATCTCTTCCAAGAAAGAGTTCTTGGTCAACATAGTAACGACCGCAAAACTACCAAGAACAGTGGCGGTAATTGGCAAAACTAAGTGCCACAGATAATCCATGACCTTACCTATCACACCGAGATCGCTCCAGTTATCCGATGTAAGTCCGCGCAAAGGGAAAATTTGCAAGAAACTACCACCCCCAAAAAGCACAAGCAGAAGCACGCCCAGCACAAAACCTGGTATGGCGTAGCCCACCAAAATCATGCTGCTAGTGACGGCATCAAAACGGGAGCCATCGCGCACAGCCTTAGCAATGCCTAGCGGAATAGAAACTAAGTAGGTAATAAAAAAAGTCCACAGACCAATACTGATAGAGACGGGTAATTTAGAAACCACTAAATGCCAAACGCTTTCATGTTGGTAATAGCTTTGCCCCAAATCAAATCTTGCAAAACGACCCAACATCATGAAGTAGCGTTCGAGTGGGGGCTTATCAAAACCATAGAGCGCCTTCACTTCTTCTAAGCGCTGCGCATCCACCCCCTGTCTTCCGCGATAGGTAGCACCAGCACCAGAAGATTCGGAACCACTAACCGATGCATTGCCTTTACCCTTTAGCTCCAAGACCATCTGCTCAACTGGACCACCCGGCACAAATTGCACCACCGCAAAGGTCAAAGTCAGGACGCCCAACAAAGTTGGAATCATGAGCAGCAGACGCTTAAAAATGTAAGAGCGCATTTGTCCTGACATTATTTAGACTCCTCCTTCCACCAATTTTGCATAATCCAAGGCTCTGCCGAGTAATACAGTGGCGGTTTGGGGTAATGCATCTCTTTGCGGAATGCTACTCGATGGGTTGGGTTGTACCACTGCGGAATGACGAAGTAACTGTTCCATAGCACTCGATCCAATGACCGAGTGGCCGCACGCAATTCCTCACGATTTTTTGCTTTTGTAAGCTCACCAACCAAAGCATCCACTACGGGAGATTGAATGCCAATCAGATTATCAGAACCCTTCTCCTTGGCAGCCTGACTTCCAAAACGATCCCACAGTTCATTGCCAGGATTTTGCGAATCAGGAAAACGAATGGTGGTCATATCAAAGTCATACTCATCCATGCGCTTCTGATGTAGGGCAAAGTCGCTCGTTCTAACATCGACCTGAATGCCTAGTTTTTCAAGATTACGCACATAAGCAGAAATCACCCTCAAAAAGAATGGTCCATCTTCAACCATTTCAAAACGAAAAGGTTCACCCTGAATGTTACGAAGAGCACCATCACGATATTGCCAGCCCGCTTCTGCGAGCAACTCTCTCGCCTTACGTAAGTTTTGGCGCAGACTATCCGGAGGCGTTGTCGATGGGGCGGGCGGCATAGGGCCAAAGACTGCTTCCGGCACCCATTGGGGGTATTTTTCCTTCAATGGTTTGAGTAACTTTAATTCCGCCTCAGTAGGCTTACCGGGGCCATCAAAATTTGCACTCAAGTCACTATTCGTGAAGTAGCTGTTAATGCGGCTGTATTGATCAAAAAAGATTTGACGATTCAACCACTCGAAATCAAGCGCATAACCCAAAGCTTGGCGCACCCGCGGATCCTGAAAAATGGGGTGACGTAAGTTCATCGCAAAACCCTGCATACCAGCGCCATTGTGATTTAGGAAGGCTTTTTTTAGAAGTGTCCCATCATCGAATTTTGATCCAACATAGCCTTTGGCCCAGATCTTGGCGCGATACTCAACCAGAGCATCAAACTCCCCAGCCTTAAAGGCCTCAAGGCGAACCGCGTCATCGCTATAGAGTTTATATAAGACACGATCGAAGTTATAAAAACCAACGCGCACATTTAAAGGTTTATCCAAGTGATCGACCCAATAGTTGGGGTTTCTTTTATAAGTAATGGACTTACCAACCTTAAAAGACTCAACCAAATACGGACCACTACCTATCGGCATTTCAAAGGTCATTTGATCAAAAGGAATCATCGAACCATCTGGCCTCCTACCCCAATTACGAGAAAATATCGGCAAGGTTCCCGCCATGATGGGTAATTCAGCGTTGCTATTCTTAAAATCAAAACGGATTTCACGGGGCGATAACACTACCGCCTGCTTAATGTCCGCAAAAGTTGTTTTATAGCGAGGATGCGACAAAGGCCCCATCAAGGTATCAAAACTATATTTGACGTCTGCAGCTGTTACGGGGCTGCCATCTGAAAATTTTGCGCCCTGCCTTATCCGAAAAGTCACTGACTTATGGTCGGCCGCCACTTGAATATCGTCTGCCAACAATCCATAGACACTCGAAACCTCATCGGCACTACCCTCTGTCAAGGATTCAAACATCAACTCGATGCCGGGAGCGGGAATGCCACGCAAGGTAAAGGGATTGAATTTATCGAAGCTGGTTCTCTGCCCTGGATTGGGCAAAGTTAAGGTTCCACCCCTTGGAGCATTGGGATTTACATAGTCAAAGTGACTAAATCCATCCGCATACTTAGGTTTGCCGTACTGAGAAATCCCCTGGGAGGCTTGTACCGCATTGATTCCCACCCCAGCCAGTAGGGCTAAGAACAAAAAATAGCGAATTTGGCGGAAAGGGGTATAGATAGACATATATGCAACAATTGTAGATAGCAAACCATATTTGAAGCAAAGGACATGACATGGGCTTTCTCACCGGCAAAAAAATTCTAATCACCGGCCTTCTCTCTAACCGCTCTATTGCTTACGGCATCGCTAAAGCCTGCCACCGCGAAGGAGCCGAATTGGCCTTTACCTACGTGGGTGAACGCTTTTTAGATCGCATTACAGATTTCGCCAAGGAATTCGACTCCAAGCTCATTTTTGACTGTGATGTTGGTAGTGACGAGCAAATCGAGGCGCTCTTCACGGATTTAGCAAAAACATGGCCCAAATTTGATGGCCTAGTTCATGCAATTGGCTTTGCCCCACGCGAAGCAATTGCTGGCGATTTCTTGGATGGCCTCAATCGCGAGTCATTCCGCATTGCCCATGATATTTCGGCATACAGCTTTCCGGCAATGGGTAAAGCGGCACTACCAATGCTAAATCCAAATGCGGCACTACTGACCCTCACCTACTTAGGCTCGATGCGCACCGTGCCTCACTACAACACCATGGGTCTGGCAAAAGCATCGCTTGAAGCTTCCGTGCGTTACCTAGCAAACTCATTAGGCCCAAAAGGTATTCGCGTTAATGGCATTTCTGCTGGGCCAATTAAAACTTTGGCTGCGTCGGGCATTAAAGACTTTGGCAAAATTTTAGGAGCAGTTGAAGCAGCGGCACCAATGCGTCGCAATGTCACCATTGACGATGTAGGTAACGCGGCATCATTCTTGTTATCCGATTTGGCGAACGGCATTACTGCAGAGATCATCTATGTCGATAACGGCTTTAGTCAAGTAGCAGGCGGAATGGGCGAGTAAATTTTGAATCAAGGGCAAACCAAGCCAAATCCCATTTCCCTTAAAGAAGCTGTAAAGTTCTGGGCAAAATTAGGATTCATTAGTTTTGGCGGCCCTGCCGGACAGATCGCCGTCCTGCATCAAGAGGTGGTTGAAAAGCGTCGCTGGATTTCCGAGCGGCGCTTTTTACATGCGCTCAACTACTGCATGGTTTTACCTGGTCCAGAAGCCCAACAGCTCGTAACATACATCGGCTGGCTCATGCATCGTAGTTGGGGCGGCATCTTAGCCGGCGCGCTCTTTATCTTGCCATCCCTGTTTATTTTGATCAGCCTCTCATGGATGTATCTCGTCTTTGGGCAGGTCCCTTGGATTGCAGCCATCTTCTTTGGTGTCAAACCAGCCGTCACTGCGATCGTTATTCACGCGGCTGTCCGCATTGGTAAACGCACCATACACAATCAGGCTTTGCGCTGGATCGCACTAGGTTCATTTCTGGCGATTTTTATCCTCAACTTAGCCTTTCCAATCATCGTTATCGTAGCAGCATTGATCGGCATTTGGGGTGGAAAAAAATATCCAGAATACTTCCAACAAACTAGCGGTCATGGTGACGGAACAAATTCCAGATACGGACCAGCCATCATTGATGACAACACGCCTACGCCCGACCACGCGCAATTTAATCTTCAAAAAACGATTAAACATTCTGTTGCTGCTGCGTTATTCTGGATTATTCCAATCGCGAGTTTGGTGGCTGTATTTGGATGGGAAACACTCTACCCGCAAATAGCTTGGTTCTTTACTAAAGCGGCATTTCTCACTTTTGGCGGGGCTTATGCGGTACTGCCCTACGTCTATCAGGGAGCAGTTGATCAGTTTCAATGGCTAAGCGCAAGTCAAATGATTGATGGCTTAGCGCTTGGAGAAACAACTCCAGGTCCACTCATCATGGTTGTTGCTTTTGTGGGATATCTAGCTGGTCACATCCAGCACCTAATTGGCGGTGGTAATCCATTCTGGTTCGGCGTACTTGGCGCCTGTGTCGCCACTTGGTTTACCTTTTTGCCCTCATTCTTCTTCATTCTCGTAGGCGGCCCCCTCATTGAATCAACTCACGGCAAACTCAGCCTCACTGCGCCGCTAACGGCGATTACTGCCGCGGTCGTTGGCGTGATCGCCAACTTGGGTCTATTTTTTGCGTATCACGTATTTTTACCACGCGGTTTAGGCGGCCCAATCTCTTGGATCTCGATGGCAATCTGCCTGCTGGCAGGTGTCGCCCTTTTCAAATATCAAAAAGGTGTCATGACGGTTCTAGCTGGATCAGCTTGCGCCGGACTGCTGGTCCATCTCAGCTCCGTATTTATAAGAGCCTAAAGCAGGCCCGAAGCAGCCCCAAGATTGGCATAATGGAGCTTATGCGAATCGAACCCAAAACCATTTCCCACCTTCAAGAATGGCTCGGCAAAACCGAATCAATTGAAGATATGGTTACAGCAGCGCCAGTAAGAGCACTCTCGGCCACCTTAGATCGCCCAGATCCTTCGCCAAGCAAGGGCAGTTTCTTGCCCGAACTGTGGCACTGGCTTTACTTTTTACCGCATGCTCGCCAATCGGAAATTGGTCCTGACGGCCACCCTAAACGCGGCGGCTTCCTGCCGCCAGTTCCGCTACCTCGACGCATGTGGGCGGGCAGTCGCGTGCAATGGCTCGCACCTCTTTCGGTTGGCGATGAAATCAAGCGCGTCTCCAAGATTGAATCTGTTACTCATAAAGCGGGTCGCACCGGCGATCTCATTTTCGTTTTAGTAAAACATGAGATCTCCAACCAACATGGCTTGACAATCGTTGAAGAGCACGACATTGTTTACCGCGATGCGCCTGGACCAGACGACAAGCCCGTTACCCCCACGCCAGCGCTAAGTGACGCAAAATGGACTAAGACCATCACCCCAGATGATGTTTTGTTGTTCCGTTACTCAGCACTCACCTTCAATGGCCACCGGATTCATTACGATCGGCAATACGTCACCAAGGTAGAGGGTTATCCAGGCTTAATTGTTCATGGTCCTTTAATTGCTACTCTGCTGGTTGACCTTGTCCGACAAAGCATTCCTGGCTGCAAACTCAAGAGTTTTGAATTCCGCGCCATCCGCCCTACTTTTGATATCAACATCTTCAAAGTAAGCGCAAAACCCGATCTTGAAAAAGATTCCAGCGGAAAAACTATTTTGATTTGGGCGCAAGATCATGAAGACTATCTCACGATGCAAGCAACAGCAGTGTTGGTTTAATTAAAAAGGCGTCTTACATGTCAGCACGACACTTATCTAAAGAGCTCGCAAGCTTTGCTGCCAATCTAAAAATACAAGACATTCCAGACGATGTCATTGCTCGGGCTGAAGATTTATTGGTTGACTGGTTTGGCTCAGCCATTGCTGGCAAAGGCTCTCGCCCGGTTGAGGCCATTACACAATTTGCGCAAAAGATGAGTGGCTTTTCCAGCGCGCACGCAGGACCCTCAGAAGTACTCATTACACGCACTAGCTCTAGCCCATTTCTTGCGGCAATGGCTAATGCCGCAGCCTCACATGTTGCGGAGCAAGACGATGTGCACAATGGCTCAGTCTTTCATCCAGCCACTGTGGTTTTCCCACCTGCCTTAGCATGCGCCCAAGCAATTGGCGCCTCTGGCGAAGAGATGCTCGTTGCGGCGGTAGCTGGCTATGAAGTGGGCATTCGGGTTGGCGAATTTCTGGGTCGCTCGCATTACAAGGTGTTTCATACGACAGGCACTGCGGGCACACTTGCCGCAGCCGCAACCGTTGGGCACTTGCTAAAACTCGATCCCGCACAGATGTTGCATGCATTTGGCTCGGCAGGCACCCAGTCCGCCGGTCTTTGGGAATTCTTACGCGACGCTGCAGATTCCAAACAGCTTCACACGGCGCATGCCGCCTCCGCCGGCCTAATGTCAGCCTATATTGCGCAAGCGGGCTTTACAGGGGCAGAACACATCCTAGAAGGCAAGCAAGGCATGGCCGCCGGCATGTCAAGCGACGCTGACCCGCGTAAATTAGTAGATAGCCTTGGGAAGCGCTGGGCACTGGCTGAGACGAGCTTTAAATATCATGCCTCTTGCCGCCACACCCATCCAGCGGCAGATGCTCTTTTACAAGTTATGCTCGCGCATAAACTTCAACCCAGCGATATTGCACAGGTGGAGACTCTCGTACATCAAGGCGCAATCGATGTTCTAGGGCCTGTAACCGACCCCGCTACCGTGCACCAATCGAAGTTCTCTATGGGAACTGTCCTAGCCCTGATTGCTCACTATCAATTTGCTGGTTTACAAGAATTTGATCAACACTTTCATGATGATGCTATTTGCGCGTTCCGCAATCGCGTTACCATGACTTTAGATCCCGAGGTCGATGGCGCTTATCCTCAGCGCTGGATTGGAAAAGTCAAAGTACATCTACATAATGGGCAAATTCTGGATGGTCGTGTTGATGAGCCCAAGGGCGATCCAGGCAATACCTTAAGCCGCTCCGAAATCACCGATAAAGCACTACGCCTTGCCGCATTTAGTGGTGGCGCTACTCCAGCAGAAATGAATAAAACGATTGAACTCTTGTGGAATATTCGCAAACAGTCCAAGATGGGCTTTTTACTTCCACCTCTTTAATCAAACTTACCTTCATCATGAATCCGATCAACATGCCGCTCGGCTTTAGCAGCAACTTTCTATTTGTGCCAGGAACACGCTCCGAGCGTTTTGCAAAGGCGCTTAATAGTGGTGCCGATGCAGTTATCCTGGATTTAGAGGATGCAGTAGCGGAGGAAGATAAAGAAAATGCCCGCAATGCCATTCGCGCTGCCTGGCCTCAATTTACAGATGAGCAGAAAAAGCGTTTAGTCTTAAGATCGAATTCGCCTGGAAGTAAGTTCTATTCCGCGGATCTCATCCTAGCCCAAGAATTAAAAGTTGCCTGCCTGCTCATTCCTAAAAGCGAATCTTTAGATCAAATCAATGGTGCAGCTCAGATTCTTCACCATACGGCTATCATACCTATGATTGAAACTGCAATTGGATTGGATAGACTGAAAGAGTTAGCCAACTCCAATCAAGTACTTCGACTCGCCTTAGGAAACCTGGATTTGCAAGCTGACTTAGGAATGACTTGCGATGATCAGGAAACGGAACTACAAACAGCACGCTACCAAATCGTTCTGGCCTCACGCCTGGCAAAAATTGCCCCACCTATTGATGGCGTTACCCCATCGACTGATGACGTTGAGCGCATTAGTGCTGATACTCAGCGCTCGAAGCGCATGGGCTTTGGCGCCAAGCTGTGTATTCACCCCAAACAAGTGGCTCCGGTTAAAGCCGCCTTTATGCCAAGTGCGGAGGAAGTGTCATGGGCCCAAAGAGTCATAGAGGCTGATAAAAACTCTAAAGGTGGAGCAGTCAAGCTCGATGGTCGGATGATAGATCGTCCAGTCGTGCTTTTAGCCCAAAGAACTCTTGCTATTGCTGGTAAACACTAATCCCTGAGCGTCTTAAAACTGGCAAAATCAACATTTACAAAAAATAGTTGCTACAGCATCTAAAACACGCTTTGCTGGAGACAAAATGAAACTCAAAACCATTCTATTGGCTGGCCTGTCATCCTTGCTAGTTTCGGGCGCAACTCTTGCCGCGGACCTTTATCCCAATCGCCCCGTCACGCTGGTTGTGCCTTATGCCGCAGGCGGCCCAACGGACATCGTAGCGCGCCTATTGGCAACGCCTATGGGACAAGCCCTTGGTCAAACTGTCATCGTAGATAACACTGTAGGCGCTGGCGGCACCATTGCCGCTACCCGTGTTGCCCGCGCAACACCAGATGGCTACACCATCCTGATTCAACATATGGGCATGTCTACCGCGCCTTCTTTATATAAGAAATTGCAATTTGACCCACTCAAAGATTATGAATACATCGGTCAAGTTGTGGACGTTCCAATGGTGCTATTGGGTCGCAAGGATTTTCCTCCTAAAGACTTCAAGGAACTAGTGGCTTATGTAAAGGCCAACAAGGATAAAGTAACCTTGGCAAATGCAGGCCCAGGCGCAGTATCCCAATTATGCGGCTTGCTCCTCATGAATCGCCTTGATGTCCAGCTAACTTCGATCCCCTACAAAGGCACTGGACCAGCGCTAACTGATCTCATGGGTGGACAAGTGGATCTACTATGCGATCAAACCACCGCAACGATTCCAGATATTCAGGAAAATAAGGTGAAGGCATACGGCACCGCAACCTTAAAACGCTTAACGGCATTGCCAAACCTGCCCACCCTAGATGAACAAGGCCTTAAAGGCTTTGAAGTGAAAGTGTGGCATGGTCTGTATGCACCTAAAGGTACGCCAAAACCAATTATTGAGAAGTTGACTGCAGCCTTGCAAAAAGCCCTTAATAATCCTGAATTTAAAGCCCAGATGGCTCAAAAGAATATTGAAATCGTACCAATGAGCAAAGCGACTTCGGAAGGTTTAAAAACCCAACTGGAGAGTGAAATTAACAAATGGTCGCCAATAATTAAAAATTCGGGTGTTACCCTCGACTAAGCAAGTCTTAGCCCAATAATAAAGCCAGCGATTTGCTGGCTTTATTATTTCTGTCGCCCCTATGCGACTATTCCATCCACTCGATTTTTACTTGCAAGCATAATTTGCAGTAAAGAATCGCATCAAGGTTTTAGCCGCCTTCTCTTTGTTGAACTGCGGATTTTTCGCACTCCAGGATAAGAATTTTTTCAAGATCTCCTCACGAGTGCCATTTTCCTCTAAAAAGCAAATGCTCGGCTTTGTATTGGCGCTACGACCGGATAAATACGCTTGGTAAACGCCCTCACCAAATCCAAAACAAAAACTGCGCCCTTCTGGATCATCCGGGTTTTTGCACAGCTCGATAAATGCGGCGGTGCTTGCATCATTAACCGGAAGATCCCTCTGCGCAAACGCGTTTCCAGAAACACAAAATATGAATGCAATAAGAAATGATGATGCTCGTAACATTTTCATGACTCTATTCTCTTAATAAAGATTAACGTCTAAATCCACCCATATGGCCGCCACCAAAACCTCCGAATCGGCCGCCACCAAAACCATCTGAGCGACCATCACCATCGAATCGATCTTGATTTCTATCAAAGCGCGCCTGATCACGCAAAGCGTTTTCTTGGGCGGCCTCACGATACGTGTTAGGGCTAGCCTTATCAGCCTGAGCATCATTGCGCGCTTCTTGATTTAGGCGATCTGCTTGGGCTTTCTCTTGCGGAGTGGCATCTTTCTGAAAAGCATTGTTAGCCCGCTGATCTACGTTTCTAGCGTCCTGCCTCTCCTGTGGGGTGGCGTTATTTTTCCAATCATTGAGCAAACGCTGCTGGTTTTGAATGCTGGCAGGACCAATCAATCCGCGAGAAGATCTTCCATTGGGCATATTGATATTAGCGGTATTAATCGTGCCACTCGACCAATTTGGTGTTGACCAAAATGATTCCCCCACTGCCATACCAATCCCAAACGACATAATCCCCCATGCAGGGTTGTAGGCCGGGTACGGCGGATAATCAGGATAAGGCCAAGGGCCATAAACCACTTCAGGGCTGTAACTTGGTACATAAACAACTTGTGTACTGGCCGGAACAATTAAGATGTTGGAATTAGCATCGGTGGTTACTGTAATTTGTTTATTAGACTTTAGAGTGCCGGCTTTGATAGCCCGCTTTCTCAAGTCTTAAACTGCGCGCATCATGTCTGCGGGCTGCAACTTATAGGCATTCCCCAAATTTTGAGTCCACTGCAACTTGCTACCCATCATGTCAAACGCTTGCGGAAAAGAAATTAATGATTTCACGCTATCGTTCCAAGACTGGGCTTTAAGCGCATTTTGCAACGCGGCACCCTTCAAGGCTTCATTGGCACCTCTCCAGTTATAGGCCTCAGCCACTTCTAGTGGATAAGTAGACGCTAAGAACATGAGGGAAAGTAAAGAGTCTGGATAAAGCGCGATCGGGGAGACCAAGGATTGCAGCTGCTCGGAGGAAATCATTTGAGGAGGCGCACTGTAGCTATCGCTCTGGGTATAAGACTGAGGATAATCCGACGCTTTCGCATACGGGTCATTATTCATTACACATCCATTTAAGAGCGCCCCACAAGCAAGCGCAATTAAACAAAGTGATGAAGCGCTCTGGCTGCTAGCTGCTTGACTATTTTCCCGACCTACCCGTTTCATATTGACCTCAACTTTAATCCGTACAAATATATCACTCGCGTTATCGCTCTGTTTTTAAAGTCCGATCATCCCGCTCTAAATAAATATCCAGACTTAACCCGTTCGCGACGCTTAGTATAGATAGCGCCTACACTGGCAAAAATAGCCCAGCCAGCCAAGAAAGGATCAAGCAGATAGTCCCATAAATTGGTAGACTCATGCCAGCGGAAAGACCAGGCAATGATTGCCAAGGCAATAATCCACAGGCCTTTATTCCAATTGGCAAGACTGCAAATGATTGAGAATGCTAAAACCCCTGCAAGCAGTCCAATTGAGCCATACCCCCATACATAGGGATCTAGCATCCCCAAGCCAAGGGCGAGTGGATAGAAGACGATGGCAATGATCGCAATGCCTGCCTTAAAGGCAATAGGAGTGCATTTATTCGAAGGAAATAAAGAAGACCAGAGCAGTAGCATCGAAACGATGCTCAGATCGCCAGTTACGCCACGCACATAGGCTGCTAGCGGCAACTCCATAAAAAGACCAAGCGGCCAGAAGCACAGATTCCCCAAGAGGATCAACAAAATCATGCGGCCCACCAAGGGTATCTCGAACTGAAAGATTGTTTGTGATAACCAAATCAACACAACAGCAGTGCTAATAGACATCTCTATCAAGGCAAGAACTTGCACAAAGTGGTCCATTATTGCGCATCCTCTTTATGTTTATTCTTTAACCCGTTCTGCAACTGAGTTAACCAAGCCGAGCTAAAGTAAATATGACGAATCTTCTTTCTATCCCAGGTATATACCAAGTGCGCATCACTTCCATCACCCGTGATGAGGTACGGATAAGAAAATTCACGGCGCCGCTCATTTGGCAACGCCTCATCATTCTCAAGCACTTGAACTTCCTGCCATTGACTTAATGCGCCACTGGGGTTGGCATCCGACATCAACAAGACCAAACGATACCTTCCATCTTCCAGATTGTTCAAGACCAATAAACGGGTGCCATTAGATAAAGATACCGCGGTAATCGCTGAATTTGGATTGGGTATCTCTAGATCCCCAACAACGCTCCATGTTCTGCCCGCATTCCGCGTATCGCTCACGGGAATTTGCTTAGCCTGTAATCCACCCCTTGTTTGGCGAAAGTATGCCGTTGCTTGTTCAGCACTATCTGGAAAAACAATTGGCTGAATTGCATTCCGACCGGAACTCATACGACGTTTATCAATAACACCTTCAGCATCAATTCTCAGAAATTCTCCAAACTTACCGATCCACTCATGATAAGCAGGTAAACCCAGGCGGCCATCAGCAAATCGAATGGCGGGTGACTTAACTAAAGTGCTGATATTAGCGAAGGGGGAGCTTATTAAGCGATGCGGAATACTCCACGTTACACCCTCATCATCAGAGCTTATAGTCGAGATTGAACTTCCAGCCCAACCACCCAGCGATACCGTCACAAAGAAAAGCTGTAGACGACCATCAGCCGATCTACCAGAAACTGGATTACCAAGCTTAGCAATGTAACGCGATAGGCCTTTTTCAGCGCTAACTCGATCCATCACTACGGATGGAGCACTCCAGGCCTCAGACTTTGGATCAAAGACTGCGCTATTAATCACGACATCTGGCGCGCCCTCTCTGCTACCAGCGAACCAAAAAGCCCGAATCGAGCCATCTTTTAACTTGATTAAAGAAGCCGCATGTACTGAGGCTGCGCCAGTATCTGGAAGCCAATTTAACTGGGGATAAGTAACGCTAGATTTATTAGGCTGGGTAACTTTTGTAACCGAACCCCCTTCCGTCAGATCTTCATCGGGGATAGGGGTCGCGGAAATCTCAAACGGCGCCCAGACTGGTCGACTATCGATGTGCAGGAAGCCTAGAACTCCTGCTAACAATAAAAAGCAGAAAGCGATAACACGACTCATCGACAAGCATCCTTATCGCTTTGCGTTCCAGTCATTTTTACTGGGGTGGCTATAAGATATTCATTTACAAAAAGATATTTGCCAATATTCCCCAATAACATTTGTTTAATCTCCTCGTCGGATTGGCGTGCACGCATTTCCATACGTCCGCCAATAATTTTGCAAGTTTCACAAATTTCTGGAATAACTCCAAGTGGAGATTGCACTGCTACCAAGGGATAGGCATTGATCAAACCACTCACATTTGTCGCATCCTTGGCTAGGTAACCATGCAAAGTTGCGCCTGGCAATAGCAATCGATACTCCTCATCCTTGGCGCGATAGTCGCATGGAATCCAAACATCTTGACCCTGTACTTCATGAATAGTCGCTATATCAAAGCGCCCCAAGGAACCTTCAAGAGGGGTAAGGCTGCTTGTCAAAGCGCAATAACAAAGAAAGCAGCTAGCTAAAGCAATTGGCTTGCAAGCATCCCTCTTAAAAAGACCAATCAGAATCAATCCCGCGCTTACCCCCATGAAAACCCAATGCCAGGGAGAGTAAATCCAAGCCCCAGTAGCACCCAAAAAATGAGATGCCTGGAGATTGCCACCCACCCAAATCAGCGCAAATAGAACGACACCTTGCAAGATGAGTGCAAATCTAAAGCCCCACAAAGGCAATCGATCCCAATAGAGTGCAATGAAGACGGCAAAGGCCGGCATTACTGGCAAGAGGTAGCGACCAGAGCGTTGGCTTGGAAAACTAAAAATCAAAAAGAATGCGGCAATCAATAAAAACAAGAGACTTTCTTCTAAAGAAAGAAAGCGCCGATTACGCCAACACTGCCAAAGAGTGCTAACTAGAACCCCAATAAACAGCCCCGCATTAGCCAGGGTTGTCAGCAAGAGCATCCATATGCTATCGCCGCCGCGAATGAAATCCAATAAGTAGTTAGAACTACGAGCCTCGAATTTTCCGGCATTTTCTCCAAGGACAAACTCTTTCCAAACTGCCTCGGGAAATGGATCAAGCGCAAACCAAATTGCGAATACCCCCAGCGCTAATAAAGCTATCAGAATAACTTTGATGCAATCACGCTTCAGATACTGCGAAATACTCCATGCACGCCAACGCCAATAAAAAAGACTGAGCGCCAAAGATGTAGGCACGATATAGGCAAAAGATTTGGAGAGAAGCGCCAAACCAAAACAGGCCGCCGCCGCCAAAGGGAAAAATAATTTAGATTCAAAAGCGGTCCTACCCCAATACAACAAAGCCATGAAAGGCAGGGTCACCCAAAATACCTCGGGAGGATCGGTTAAAAATGGTCTGCCATAACGATAGGTCGCAAAAAACGAGAGCCAAACCAAACTTGCCAATAAGCCAGCTTGGGTCTTGCCACTAAAGCGACGAACAGCCAGAAATAAGAAAAATGCGGTTAAAGCCGTGTAAATAACACTTGGCCAACGAAGTATGGATAAGCTCCACTGACTACCCCACTCAGTGCTGGCAATGCCCTGCCAAAATAATAGCGGCGGCTTCGTATTTTTAATTCCATCCATTTCTGACTGCAGAGGCAACCAAGCCCCTGAATCGGCCGTCATGCGCACAATATGCATATAGGGATACTCGTCACCGTTTTTTGGGGCAAATCGACTATCTAAGCCATAAAGGTAGGTAAAGATGCCTAATAGCAGAATCAGGATGGCGCTACGGTAAGTGAAGGTGCTTCGCATCGCTCTAGTTTAAAGGGGCTTAGGCTTTACAGGCAAAAAACCCTCAAGCCCAGATAGAGGTCAATTTAAGGCTTAATTTAGCCTTTTGTAGATAAAGCATCGCCGATCCAGAAATACGTTTTAGCCTAGATTAGCGATTAAGATAGACAAATTCGATATCAGCATATGCTTTTGCAATAACCAACATTGGCTCAACAGAAATAAAGACCATTTACATGTGCAATCCATATAAAAATGTTTCACTCCTAATCGCTATGGTTTGCTGTCTAAGCTCTATGAGTAGCTCGATCATGGCGCAGAGTTCACAAGCCAATGAGCTATATCAACGCAGTCTCGCTGCCACTTGCGCCAACTGCCATGGAACCAATGGCAACGGTCTTGCTAACGCTAGCATTCCATTGATCAATAAACTCACAAGCGAACAAATACTTGCGCAACTGCAAGCCTACAAAAATGGTTCACTCAAGGGCACCATCATGCCTCAGCTTAGTAAGGGCTATAGCAACGAACAACTTGCTGCGATTGCCTCTCAACTTGGCAAGAAAAAGTAAAAGGATCGAAATGAATCGTCGACATTTCATTGGTCAAAGTGCCGCTGGCATTGGCTTACTTGCTGGCTTCTCTAGGCAAACTCACGCCAATCTTCAAGCCGCAGAAATTCTGGTGATTGGTGGAGGTTATGGCGGGGCCACAGCAGCAAAATACCTGCGCCTTTTTTCTAACAACACCGCACGCGTAACACTCGTTGAGCCTAATGCGGCATTCTTGTCGTGCCCGCTCTCCAATCTCGTTATTGGTGGCTCGCGCACCATGGCGAACATCACCTCATCCTATGGCAACTTAAGTAAACGTCATGGCATTAGAGTCATTCAAAATAGTGTTGTGAATATTGACCCCGATAAAAAAATAACAAAACTGGCTTCGGGAGAAACTTTGTCTTATGACAAAGTGCTTATCTCGCCCGGTGTCAGCCTCATCATGGATAGTATTGATGGTCTTGCGCAAGCCAATAAAATCGGTGCAACCCTTCAGGCTTGGAAGGCCGGTCCAGAGACGGTAGCTCTACACAAACAATTAGTCGCCATGCGTGATGGCGGCGTATTTGCCATCAGCATACCTGAAGCGCCCTACCGTTGCCCTCCCGCCCCTTATGAGCGCGCATGTCAGGTTGCCAGTTATTTGAAAAAATATAAACCAAAATCAAAAGTGTTAATCCTGGATGCTAATCAAGATATCACTTCAAAGGGTACCCTCTTTAAAAAAGTTTGGGCCGAGCAATATCCCGGGTTGATTGACTACCGCCCAAGAAACAATGTCATTGGAGTGGATGGCAAAACAAAAACCTTGCAGGTGGAAGTTGAGGATGATGTTCAGGCGGATGTACTCAATGTATTACCAGCCATGAGTGCCGGATCAATTGCTGTAAATACCGGCCTCGCCAACTCCAATGGACGCTGGGTTAATGTGGATTATTTAAATTTTGAATCGACTGCTCATAAAGATATTCATGTGCTGGGAGATTCCATTCAAGCGGCTCCAGCAATGCCGAAATCCGGGCATATGGCCAATCAACAAGCCAAAGTAGCCGCCGCAGCCATTGTCGCCGAACTCAGCGACTGGGAAATCAATCCCGCACCCGTCTTGAGCAATGCCTGCTACAGCTTTGTAAATGAAACGCAGACTATCCACGTAGCTAGCGTGCATCAATACAGTGCCGAACAAAAAACTTTTGAGCCAGTGCATGGCGCTGGAGGACTTTCCCCTGAGCCGTCAACACTCGAGGGCAGCTATGCTTGGGGGTGGGCGCGCAATATCTGGGCTGATACTTTAGCTTAATTTAAACTCTGCCGCGATTGATCATTCTCAATGGTCAATATCTATTGCGGTGCGCTCAAGCTCGCAAACAACACATTAAAGCAACCCTGAAGACAAGCTAAGCCGACTTTATCGGGATTTTCCTGCCCTTTCCAGGGGTTGCCTGCAATTCACGCAAGCGTGCATTAGCATTTTCAAGCTGAGGCCCATAGGTAACCAAAAGCCTTTTCCATACCCCGATCATCTCATTTAATAAGTTATCACGATCTTGCGCAAATTGGATTAAGAAATCCTTTCTACGAGGATGCCACGGCAGCCATTGCCACACATGAAAGCGCGGACTATGAGAAAAACCAAGAGGCTCAAGTTCTTTGCGCAATATATCAAGCTCTTCCAAAGATTGTGCAACTGGATCAGCCTCGACATTCCACATCAAACCATGAAAGATTCGATAAGAGTCGCCAACAAATTGCTGCTCCATGAATGGAAATAGCAATATCGATTGGTCAAATGTTGGCTGCAGGTGAAGCCCAACCAAAGACTTGTCTACATTTTTATCTTCTGTAAGCTCTACGATCCACGGCAATCGATTTTCTTCTAAATACAGTTTCAGCTTGTTGTAAGCGGCTAGCCAAAATTGATTATTGAGATCCGAGCGAAGAGTGTCTAGGAAGTCTCCAATAGATAATGCAATTGCAGCATTTTTCTCTTTAGATAAAAACTCCAATACCGCCAACTCTTCTGAATCTGTGATTGTTGATAAGCTATTTGTCTTTGATTGATCCATGTTTTCCGATTTCTACATTTTTTCTTCTACTTTATACCCCATAGAATTGCGCTTAAAAATTCATAAGGAGGGTAAGCACTAGTATTGTTCGTCAGCCCATTAGGGTAATTTCATACTAAGGAGACCTGTACAGATGAAAAAAACCTTCAAAATTAGCCTGGCAACCCTGATTGCCCTGAACTCATTAACTTCCTTTGGGGCCACCCTTACCGACAAAACTGGTCTGGTAAACCTTAAAAACGAAGGTTCAACCAGAGGCTCTTGCGAGGCAATTGCCATTAATCTACCTGCGGCCACTAACAATATTGCTGCCGGCATTGATCATCCAGGAAAAAACTCTGATGAGACCTGGAAGAACTCCGTGGATGCAGATCAATACAGAAGATACGGCAATTTTTTTGGTCCATATGTTGCTCAATCTATTAGCGATGGCATGAGTTATGACGTTCCCACCAATCAAGTCAATGACTATATTGCAGCCCTTGCTGACACGGTTTACAACTCCGCCCCTTTAGCCAAAACTAACCCCTATTTAGTTTTAGACGCCTTCAATTACTGCGCCGAAACCTTCCGCTACCTTAAAAAATCACCAAAACAGTAGTCCTTAGACTTGCGCCAACTCCTGGCGCATTGATTGAATAACGGATTTGTAATCTGCCGCAGAAAAAATAGCGGAGCCTGCAACAAAAGTATCTGCCCCAGCTAAGGCAATCTCGGCAATATTGTCGCGCTTCACACCGCCATCAACTTCTAACCGAATTTTTCTGCCGCTGACTTTTTCATAGTCATTGAGAATTTGACGGACTTTTGTAATTTTCCTCAAAGCGCTAGAAATAAATGATTGCCCACCAAAGCCTGGATTGACGGACATAATCAATACGAGGTCAATTTTATCAAGCACATGATCTAAATAATGCAATGGCGTGGCAGGATTAAATGCCAAGCCAGCCTGACAACCGCCCTCTCGAATTAATCCAATAGTTCTATCGATATGCGCAGTAGCCTCAGGATGAAAGCTAATGAGATTGGCTCCAGCCTTAATAAAATCAGGAACAATACTGTCAACTGGCTGAACCATCAAATGCACATCAATCGTGACTGGCTTTTGGTTTTTGACAGCATGCTTTCTGATGGCGCTGCACACTAAGGGTCCAATAGTTAAATTGGGCACATAATGATTATCCATGACATCGAAATGAATCCAATCGGCACCCGCATCCAAAACATCCTTCACCTCCTTACCAAGACAGGCAAAGTCTGCGGAAAGGATTGAGGGTGCAATCACATAGTCATTGGTTTTATTAGTAGCATTCAATTTATTGCTCCGTTGTGATATATCAATTCTTAGCCCGTATTCCGCAGACCTGCGGAAACACCATTGATACTTAAATGAATTCCAAGACGAGTGCTAGCGTCTTGGTCGCCATTGCGCCATCTGGAAATTAACTCAATTTGCAGATGATTTAAGGTATCAATATAGGGAATACGGTGCTGCAAGGATCTAGAAAGACTGGCATTCTGACCTAGCCTTTGCTTCTCTTTCGTAATGAGCTCCAAAGCGGAAACCGTCCTATGCCACTCAGTCTCTATTTCATGCCATATGCGCTCGGATACGGATTGATCGGGGTTGAGTTTGCTATAGCGTTTGGCGATACCCATATCCACCTTAGCCATCACCATATCCATATTCGAAAGCAGCGCTTTAAAAAATGGCCATTGCTCATACATTGCTTGTAACTGCTTTTTACCAGCACTGCCACTGACGGATAAATATTGTTCAACGGCAGCACCAAACCCAAACCATCCGGGCAACATGATGCGACTTTGGCCCCAGGAAAAACTCCAAGGAATCGCTCTAAGCTCTTCGATTTTTGTGCTACCCGTTCTAGATGCGGGCCGTGACCCCAAATTCAATTGGGTGATTTCGCTAATTGGCGTAATCAAGAAATAATTTGCGGCAAAGTCTTTATTCTCATAAATTAATTTTCGATACGCCTCGTTACTAAACGTAGATAATTGCTCGGCTGTCTTCTTAAAACTCTCGGGAATCGGCATCACCTCATCCAGCAAGCTCGATTCAATCGTCGCAGAGACTAGGGCTTCAAGATTTCTACGCGCCATTTCATGGTGGGAATACTTGCTAGCAATGACTTCACCCTGCTCAGTAAGACGAATTTGTCCGTTTACCGAGCCTGGAACTTGGGCCAGAATAGCTTCATAGCTTGGTCCACCACCTCTACCAACAGTTCCGCCTCGCCCATGAAAAAGCCGCAAGCGAATTCCCTTCAACTTCTTAAACAGATCAACCAGCTGCTCGGTTGCGCAATAAAGAGACCAGTTGCTTGTAAGATAGCCGCCATCCTTATTGCTATCCGAATACCCCAACATCACCTCTTGGACGCCACCACTAGCGGTAATTAAGTTTTTGATACCGTCAATCGCATAAAAATCGCTCATGACCTGACTGGCCAACTGCAAGTCGAGGATAGTTTCAAACAAAGGAACTGGAATAAGGGATAGCTTTCCATTCCCTAGAGTCCCCCTGAATAAACCATGCTCTTTTTGCAATACTAAAAGCTCAAGCAGGTCGCTAACAGATTCAGTATGGCTAACAATGTGCTGTTTGATCGCATCCTCGCCATATTGGTCGATGATCGATTTGGCTTTGGTAAAAATATCCAGCTCAATAGTGGTTCGATCCGAGTAGGAATAATTTGGCACCTTCAAGGCACGAGGATCGCGCAGAACATCGATGAGACAAGCCTGCTTCTCTGCTTCACTTAGGCTGGAGTAATGCGCTTGAATATTTGCCGCTTTTAATAATTCAGCCACAACAAATTCATGGGTATCGGAGTTTTGACGCAGATCCAAAGTCGCCAAATGAAATCCAAAAACACTTATCGCCCGAATTAAACCCTTTAAGCGCTGATCGACCAAGAGCTCGCCATTATTCTCCATCAGGGATTGTTTAACCACTTTCAGATCATTTGAAAACTCTGCTGGCGTAAGATAGGCTTGGCCAACGCCCAAACGAGTGGCGGCGGGATAATCAGGCAACATTTGCTTTGCCAGCACATCCATCGTCGCCAACAAGCGCCGATAGATACCAATGAGCGCCCTGCGGTAAGGCTCATCGGCACGATGCGCCTGAAGGTCGCCAGATTGTTCTGCTAAAGCTAGTAGCGCGCCACTCACGGTGACCAAGCGAGTTGAAACGGAGAGCTCTTTACCCAACAGTTGCAATTCTTTCAAGTAATGGGCAAAAATAGTCTTACTCTGCCTATTCAATGCATATGACATCGTTTCCTCATTAACATGAGGATTACCATCCCGATCCCCGCCAATCCAATGACCCATCCTCAAGACTGGATTTAACTCATCCTCAGATAGTAAATTTTCAAGATCTTCATACAAGGAAGGGAGCTCTATCAATAGGGTTCGAGAATAGTAGCTCAGGACATTATCAATCTCATTTTGCACGGTTAAACTAGTAAACCGCAATAAACGGGTTTGCCAAAGCTGTGTGACTTTCGCACGCAATGCCAATTCATTGCGCAAAATCTCCCGAGGCAATTGAAGATGCTCCCGCTCAGCTAGTAAATTAGAAACATCCAACTCGGCGTCTAAAAGACTTGTTCTTTGAACTTCAGTGGGATGCGCCGTTAAAACAGGCGATATATGAAAGGTGTTGACTAACTTAATAATCTTTTTATTCGAGAATCCCTTTGCCTTAAGAGTGGCAATGGTTTTATCAATCGACCCATCGTGACCTTTGACGCCGACAAAACCTTCGAGCTCCTTGATTCTGCGCCGACGAATGCGATAAAGATCTTCAGCAATATTTGAGAGGTGCGAAAAATAACTAAACGCCCTAATGACAACTACCGCCTCACTCGAACTCAGGCTCTTCAAATACTTCTCTAACTTCTTTCCCGCGTTCTGATTGGAGTCGCGGTGATAAGCGACACCGAGCTTTCGAATGTACTCAATTCGCTCATAGACATCTCTACCCTCTTGGGTGCGAATCGTATCGCCTAATATTTTTCCAAGCAGGCGAATATCATCAAATAGCGATTGTTCTTTTTTACTCACTTAGGCTGCCATGACTGCCTGTGCCGCATTCAGCATTTGGACTGAATACCCCCATTCATTGTCATACCAGGCCATGACTTTGACGAGTTTGCCATCGGCCGATACCCGAGTTTGAGTTGAATCATAAATACTAGGGCGTGGATCATGATTAAAGTCGACGGAAACCAATGGATCTGTATTGAAGCCCAAAATACCTTTTAATTCGCCTTCACTAGCCGTCTTGAGCAATGCATTGACCTCATCGACCGAAGTGGCTCGCTTTGCAACAAATGTTAAATCGACAATGGATACATTGATTAAGGGCACCCGAATGGCTAAGCCATCGAAACGACCAGCCAATTCCGGCAATACAAGTCCAACCGCCTTAGCCGCGCCAGTTTTGGTTGGGATCATGCTAGTCACCGCGGAACGAGCCCTGCGCATATCCGAGTGGTATACATCCGTTAACACTTGATCATTCGTAAAGGCATGAATGGTTGTCATCAGACCAGATTCAATGCCAATGCTTTCCAATAAAGGCTTCACCAAAGGCGCCAGGCAATTAGTAGTACAGCTTGCGTTGGATACCACTTGATCTGTGGATTTGAGAATACCGTGGTTAACCCCATACACAACAGTGGCATCAACATCTTTCTCACCGGGCGCAGAAATCAAGACCTTCTTTGCGCCTTGCTGTATGTGAATGAGCGCCTTCTCTTTAGATGTGAACTTGCCAGAACACTCCAAAACCAAATCTACACCCAACTCGCCCCAATTCGTTTCCGCTGGATTTCTGGTCGAAAACATCTTGATTCGATCGCCATTGATGATCATATCGCCATCCTGAACTTCAACCTTGCCAGGGAAACGTCCATGCGCAGAATCGTACTGTGTGAGATGCGCATTGACATCCACGCTACCCATGGCATTGATTGCCACAATCCGCATATCGCGTCTTTTGGGCTCCTCATACAATGCGCGCAGAACCATACGTCCGATGCGACCGTATCCATTAATTGCAACTCGAATAGTCATTTTTTTCTTTCGTAAAATTTCAGTTATTTACCCGTAAAGGCCACAATCAATATGGCGATTAAGAGCATTGTGACAAGATGAATTCCATTTCTTTTCCCTAGACAGGCAATCTAACCTAACGGATCAGTTGATTTCGCCTTAATGATCTCCGGAGTAACGAGACCGCTACGAAAAAAACGGCAACCGTAATGCAAATATCGAAAAAACTACTCATTGGCAGATGGTCGTTGACCTTCACCCCGGCAATCCAGGTATACCGCTCAATCCACGTGCCGAAAATAATCGATCCGGCAACCGCAATAATGATTTTTGGGTTATACCGAGAGTAAGGAAATACCAAAATGGCAAATGGAATAACAAACTTTAGTACAAAGAAACCCCAGAATAAAACTTGGTACTCCCCATTCTGAATTTGGTATAGACGCCCAGTTTCTTCTGGTAAGTTGCCGTACCAGATAATCAAATACTGCGCAAAAAATGTATAGACCCAGAGAATAGAAAATGCCAGGAGCATTTGGGCCAGATTGTTATACAAATACTGTGGTGCCGGCTTAATAAAGCATTTATATCGCTCCAGAACAAACAATGCCACCACCACAACCGCCAGAAACAGACCAAAGCAACTCACAAAATGGTAAATCGAGTAAATAGAGCTTTCCCAACCGGGAAGGAGCGTCATCTCGAAGTCCCACGCAACCATGGTGGCAAACAAGACATGTGCAAAAGGAATCAATATCGCAAGTGTGTGAAATGTGTGAGCGTCAGATGGCGAGGATTCCGCCTTAGCTTGGTAGCGTATAAACAAAGTGAATAAAGTACCCACTATTAAGAACCCAATAATTTCACGAGCCGCCAAAAATCCTAAATTATTCCAACGTGGTAATGGCTCAAATAATCCTACCCATGGGAAAGTCATGCTGCCACCCCAAAGCAATATCAACAGCAAGATAAATGCCAGCGGAAATAAGGCAAAGAAAGAGGTGGAAAAGAGTCGAATGTCATAGCGCCATTTGGCATTAACCAAATACAAAAGCGCAGAAAATGTTACCCCCGCCAACGCCAAATGCAAGACGACTAGAAAATCTACCGTTAAAACCGACCAGCTAGCAAATGAAATCACATCAGACCCCTTTATTTTTTATCTGTAGCAGCCACATTTTTTTGATCTGCGACTAAGCCCTGGCGAACATAGTTCACCACATCCCACCGTTCATGTGGCGACATGTCGTTAGCATAAGAAGGCATCACAGGGCCGCCATAAGTAACATGGGCGAAAATGTAGCCATCCGGAACTTCTTTTTGTACTCGCACAGTCGTTAAATCAAAAGGTCGCACCATAAACTTATCGCCCACCAAGCCATCACCAGTACCAGATGCCCCGTGGCATGGCATGCAATAAATTTCATACATGCGTCTTCCATAGGCAACCGAAGTGGCCGTGGGTTTTACTGGATTTGCCAACTTTTCCGCAGCATCCGCATCATGCACAAAAGGAGTTGTCTTGGTTCCGGCCATTGGTATTGAAGTCGCAGGGTATGGCCTAACAGCGTCGTTATTCTCTTGAGGCTTGATGCTGATTTGGTTGGCCATATCCATACTCCAAGGCCAAGCCAAAGCCAAGGCGGGCGATAAACCAACAATAGCGACGAGAATATATAGGAGTCTATTCATTGCCTACTCCCCAATAATTTCTAGAGAATGGTTACGAGAAAAAATATTATTTATTTCTGAAATCGCATTGCGATCCGCCTTTACGACAATCGCAATTTTGTCCACGGAAATACTAACGTTATACAAAGGACTTCGTTTTCCGGATAACTTCCAGCCAATGAAGCAACCCACAATCGTCATGAGAACTCCGCAGAGAATAAATAATTCATAGGTAATTACCATATCAGGAGGAATCGGTACCAATGGTCTGCCCCCGCGAATTTGAACCAAGAAATTCGCTTGCGCAGAAGCAATTAAAGTAAAACCAACTAATGCGCCCAGCACCGCGCCAACCAAGGTATAGACCTGAACATATACAGGGCGTTTACCCAACATCTCCGATAATTCTGGATGTTCGATTGGCGATTTGATAGTGACGTCTTCCATACGAAACCCTGGAATTTTCCTTGACCTTAACTCCTCCAATGCAATAGCAGCCCCATCAAAGTCATTAAACAAGGCCATAGTGTGCGCAGTTGTGCTCATTATTTTTTCGCCTGACGTGAAGATTTACGATGGAAAACCATTTCTTTAACCTCGTACATGGAAACCGTTGGAAAGAGTTTGCAGAACAACATAAACAGCATCGTGAACCAACCGAAACTACCGATCACAATCCCCCATTGAACCCAGCTAGGCCACCAATCATTAGTCCACGTCCAAGGGTAGTAGCCATGGGCAAATGTTGGGGTAACAATCATGAAACGTTCCAGCCACATTCCCAGGTTTAGCAAAAGCGAAACCACCATCATGATTTTGAGATTAGCCCGCAAGGATTTAAATGCTAGAGCAAACGGAACAATCGAACCTAAAATATTCATCGCCCACCAGAATGGCGCATAGCTGCCAGTAGCTCGATATATCAAAGCCTGTTTGGCATACATGTCATTGCCATACCAAACCGAAGCATATTCGATCAGATTAAGATATGTCCAAACCATGGCAATTGCAAAAGTCAATCGACATGTTTTATCCAAAATCGGCATCGTCATGTACGCCTCAAAACGGAAAACATAACGCAAAATAATGAACAAGGTGATGATCGCCGCGCAACCAGAATACAAGGCGCCCGCCACAAAATAAGGAGGGAAAGAAGTAACGTGCCATCCTGGCTGTTGAGAAACGGCGAAGTCTGTTGCAACGATGGAGTGCACAGATACCGCCAAGGGAATCAAGAAACAAGCAATCGTTAAGTAGGCCACTCTAAAATTAGCCCACTGACGATCAGTCCCTTGCCAACCTAAAGAGAGCAGCCAATAAAACTTTTTACGGAAGCCTGAAGCGGCGTCACGACAGATTGCCAAGTCTGGAATCATGCCGAAATACAAGAAGACGACTGAAGAGGTTAGGTAAGTGCCAATAGCGGTTGCATCCCACACCAATGGAGAATTGAAGTTTGGCCACACCCAACGCTCATTAGGATAAGCAACTACATAATAGAATTGCCACACGCGACCTAAGTGCACCAAGACAAATAATCCAGCAGTCATCAATGAGAAAGTGGTCATCGCCTCGGCAAAACGGAAGATAGGTTTTCGCCAATCCGCGTGCATAATCAATAAAATCGCTGACAACAATGTCCCCGAATGGCTCATGCCGATCCAAAAGATAAAGGTCGCGATATAAAGACCCCAGACCTGCGGGTTATTCAAATCGGCTACCCCCAGACCATTTTGATATTGGTAAATTTCACAATACACACCCCAACTAAATAAGAGGAGTGACGCAAAAAATATTACCCAATAAAGAGGCCTAGGTCGCTCCATACTTTGAAGTACATCAGTATTGATTTTTGCCCATGCAATTTCATCATCAATATCCTGATCTCGAGGTATAAATCGATGCTCGACAACAATATCTTTTTCTTCGCTTCTATCAATCATGCTTTGGCTTCCAAATAAGTGCGGCTCTTCTTAATAGGTTCTCAAACAATCACACTTCGTTATCACGTACGCGCTCTAGATACAACACCGATGGGTAAGTTCTAAGCTCCTCAAAAATACGATAGCCACGAGCACCCTCCTCTTTATCCTGATGATCTTTAGCAAGTTTCACTTGCTGCTGTTTCCAAATCTTGGCAACTTCAGAAGTAGGATCGGCTAGATTGCCAAAACTAATGGCTGATGCTGGACAGGCTTGAGCACAAGCGGTAGTCACTTCACCATCCGCCACTTTTCGACCCTGTGTACGAGCCACATTCTTAGCTTCGGTTAAGCGTTGCACGCAGAAAGTGCACTTCTCCATCACGCCCTTGGTTCTAACAGTCACATCTGGATTGAGCTGCATTTCCAAAGGATTTGGCCAGGCTTTTTCTGGATAGTTGGCCCAATTGAAATAACGGACTTTGTATGGGCAATTCGCAGAACAGTAGCGCGACCCAATACAACGGTTGTATACCTGGGAATTCAAACCGTCGGGTGTATGGTGAGTTGCGCCAACTGGACAAACCACCTCACAAGGTGCCGCTTCACATTGTTGACACATCATCGGCAAAAACTGCGCGCCCTGCTCTGGGAACTCGGGCAATTGCTCACCATCACCCCAGTAACGCTCAATCCGGAGCCAATGCATTACTTGACCCTTAGCAAAGGTTTCCTTGCCAACTACCGGCAAATTATTTTCTGCGTAGCAAGCTGTTGTGCAAGCATTGCAGCCGGTGCAGGCATCTAAATCTACGACCATGCCCCACTTATAATCCGAATTTTTATATTGATCCTCATATGGACGCGTTTCTCTCAGAGCGGCCCAGTTATTCAGCAAGTTACTTAACGACATGAGAAATCTCCTTGGAAAGATTGACTTGATCAGGGGATACCATCGCTACCAGCTTGCGACCTTGCTGCAAATTGGTCGCACCCTCATCTTTTGTCAGACGCCCTCGTTCACCTGTTTTTCTAATGGATACGCGGGTGGCATGCATCGCCAATTCACCAGTTTTTTCATCATATACAGGGGCAATAATCTTGAATGGGTTAACGCCAATACCGTCTGCATAACGCCCATAGGCTGTGTGACCCTGCCCTAAAGGCATCGAAATGGTATCCGGATGAATTCCGGGGAATAAATAAGCCATAGCTTTAATAGAGCCAGCAGATGACTTAATTTCGAGCACGTCACCTTCAACAATTTGCATTTGCTCGGCTGTAGAAGGATGTATTTCCACCCACGAATCCCAAGCCACCGTTGTTAAGGTATCTGGAGATTCTTGCAACCAAGGCAAGTTGGTATGGGTGCCGTCACGCCAATCTGCGCGCACTGAAGGCACAAAATGGAAGGGGAGAATCAAATCAGCAGCCTCTTCTTTTGGCTTGGCAATGCTAACTGCATTGGGTTTGGGACTCAAGGTACTTGGGCCAACATCCAACCGCAATGAACCTTTGCTAAGAGCATCCTCCCAGAATTCCTGATCATTCAGACCGCTCTTAAAGACAGGTTTTGACTTGATCAATGCTGTCTGAATATAAGCGTAGTAGTTGGGGAAATTTTTATATTCGGATACCCCACGTAGCTTCAATAAATCCAACATGATGTCGCCGAATGAGCGAGTCTGCGGATATAGCTGAGTCATTAATGGCTGTTGTATCCCCAACTCAATACCCTGAGGTTGATAACTGGCTACATGCGTACCAAAATCCTCCAGGGGTGAGAGTAAAGGCAAAACTAAATCGCATTCATTCGATGTTTCATTGAGTTGGGTGGCAAATGCCACTTTGAACGGTACCGCCGATAGATTCTTGGCAAATGGCATGAACCCTGGGCTAGTAAAAACCGGATTCGTATCAAACAGCAATAACGCCTTAATATTGCCCGCACTCATTTCATTATTTAAGTTGGCGAACGCCTTATAACTTCCCTGACTTGGCAATAATTGCGGGAATGGCTGCTTGGCCTGCCCTGTCAATGTCTTGTTCTGATTACCTAAAATTAAATTTAACAAGAGTATTGAAGCTGCATTTTGCTGTCCATTGGCATGGCTTTCGGCGCCATATCCAGAAAGCACTAGACTGGGCGACCTTTCCCATAACATCCCCGCTAAATGCGGAATAGTTTCTGCGCGCACACCCGTAATTGCGCTTACGGTTTCTTTGTCATAGGCTTTAAGCGCGCTGATCACTTCAGCAGGCACACCATTGCTATAAGCCGAATGTTGCACCAAAGCGTGCGCCACACCTAATGCAAAAACACCTTCGGTACCAGGCTTAATGGCATACCAATGATCTGCGTTTGCCCCAGTAATCGTCATGCGAGGCTCAATCTGCACCAACACGCCTCTAGGCGCCTTGCGGAAGCGCGCATATTGACCTGCCATATGCACAGAAGAAGGCCCAACCCCAAGGAAATCATTGCCGAACGAAAGAATCATTCTAGCTTTGTCAATTTCCAGCAACGGCTGGTCCACACCGTACACGACTTGACTGGCGGATCTGCCTACGGCCGTTGATAAGGGGTCATACACCACATGGTGATTTGAATGAAAAGTTTCTAAAAAATTATTGAGTAACACACTTTGATGACCGCCAACTTCACCAGTCAAAAAGGCGATTTGCTTGCCACTCAATCGACTAGCGGACCCAAGTTGATCATTTAATATTTGATTAGCCTTCTCCCAAGAGATTGGAACCAATGCACCGCCTTGCCTCATTAAGGGAGAGGTAATTCTGTCTGGGTTGTACTGAGCCTGAACGGTAGCCTGGCCTAATGCGCAAATTTTTCCGCGACTAATTACAGATTGCGGATTGCCCTCCAACTTGAGGAGTCTACCTTCACGAACCCTACCCATTACGCCGCAACGGGACACACACTGCGTACAAGTTGAGGCGTAATACACACCAATGCCAGGCACGACAAAGTCTTCAGGCTGAACAAATGACTGCACAGTCTCTTGCCCAGACTCAATAGAGGTCTTGCCACACCCTGCGAGTGTTGCGGCAGCCCCACTAAGACCCAGTACACGCAAAAAATCGCGGCGACTAATATTGCTATAACTACTCATACGTTCTCCCTTGCCATTTCTGTGCAAATTATTTGTGGCACTGCCAACAGTCATTTGGACCATTTGTTGTCTTGCTATTTGTGGCGCTGATTGGATGATCCTTCTGATGGCAGCTAACACACCAGCCCATCGACAGCGCTTTAACCCTTCGGGCAGTTACCATGTTGGCAACATCACCATGGCAATAACCACAGGCCTCTTTAGCGGGTCGATTCTCTTGAAATACGAAGCGTTGAATATGACGTTCGTGATTGAATCGCACAAAGTCTGGAAGATCATGTACCTTCTTCCAGGGGATAGCCTCTTTCTTATCCCAATACTCCATTAGCTGTTGGATCCGCGGCTTATCTTTTACGGAAGCCACCCACTGGTGGCAACCGATACATTTATTCAGGCGAGGAATTCCCGCCACTGGAGCGCGGCGCGCATAGGTATGGCAATACATGCAATTAATGCCGAGCTGACCAGCATGAACATTATGGGGAAACTCAATTGGCTGCTCTACTACTGGCCCCAATGAATTAAAACCATTTTCCGTCTGCGAACCAATATCTCCGCCTGGCACAAAAGGCTCGGAGAATGCGGTAGCGCAGTACAAAAAGAATGCAAAGAAAATCATTGTAAAAGTAGCGCACTGCCGATGAAATAATGAATTCATGTAATTTTTACCCCGTCCAAATTTGGTCTACTTGTTTATTCCAGCACTCACCAAAGAAATCTCATTAAAACTATTCACTACCCATTTAGCACCATCAAAATCTTCATCGGCAAAAAAATAGCTCTTCACAATCAGCACATCAATCCCGGCCTGCAAGGCAGAAGTAAGGCCATTACTAGAATCCTCAATAGCTAGGCAGCGACTGGGGTCCAACTGAAGTCGCTCAATCGCCAAGAGATACGCCTCTGGATTTGGTTTTTTTGCTTGAACATCCTCACCACACACAACCGCCTGAGGTGCGGAGCGCAACTTTTTGCTCAAACACTGACTCCATAGGGCGCGCCAATTACTTTGACTCGTAGTGGTCACGATTGCCCATTGCTTTTGATTACCATCCAAAGTTTCAACGAGATCAATCAAACCATCTCTAGGTAAAATCATTCCCTGTTGGATTAAGTCAGCGTAAATCGCATTTTTAGATAGGTGCACACTCTTCAACAGTTCATCGCTAATTGAATCGATATTTTTACCAATAGAACTTAAAAAATCACGGTAGGTTTTTAAACGCTCATAGCCACCAGTAACGCGCAATAAACCCTTGTAAATGGAAGGAGTCCACCTCCATTCCAGCCCATGCTTTTGAAATGCAAGATTAAACGCGGGAAGATGGGCTTCTTTTTCCGTTTCCGCAAGAGTGCCATCCACATCGAATAAAAATGCATCATATTTAGATAGATCAATGCTGCAATTCAATGCAGTTGATATTTGATCGCTTAACATCTGATTCATTTGATGACTGCCGCCAATTCATTCTTTTTATAGCGATTCGCCATGTTATCCATCGAAATCACTTTGATTTTGGAGGCTTGTCCAGCACTACCAAATGCAATGAATCGATCATGGCAAATTCCACGTGCGGCTGCGGTAGCTACCTTGAAAAACGCCCGAGGATCAAATTCTTCTGGTTTTTCAGCCATTAACTTACGCATCGCGCCCGTCATCGCCAGTCGAATATCGGTATCAATATTGACTTTACGGACGCCATTTTTAATTCCCTCGACAATTTCTTCTACTGGAACGCCGTACGTCTCTTTGATGTTTCCGCCATATTGACGAATTGTGGCCAACCATTCTTGGGGAACGCTAGAGGATCCATGCATGACCAAATGGGTATTAGGAATACGCTGATGAATCGCCTTGATCCGGTCAATAGCCAAAATATCGCCAGTAGGTGGCCTACTGAATTTATATGCCCCATGACTTGTGCCAATCGCAATCGCTAAAGCATCGACTTGAGTGGCATTGACGAAGTCAGCCGCCTCATCCGGATCAGTTAACAACTGGGAATGGTCCAGCACCCCTTCAGCACCGACTCCATCCTCCTCGCCAGCAGTGCCCGTCTCCAAAGACCCGAGACACCCTAGCTCGCCTTCGACGGAAACGCCAACCGCATGAGCCATTTCCACAACCCGCTTTGTGACATCAACGTTATAGTCGTATGACGCAGGTGTTTTTGCATCCTCCTTTAAAGATCCGTCCATCATCACACTAGAAAAACCGCTACGAATCGACATCTGACATACCGCAGGGGAAGAGCCGTGATCTTGATGCAAGCAAACTGGGATATCGGGATACTGCTCGATTGCAGCCTCTACCATCAGGCGCAGAAACGACTCTCCAGCATACTTTCTAGCGCCTGCGGAAGCCTGCAATATCACTGGACTATCAAGCTCATCGGCGGCCTGCATGATGGCGTGGATTTGCTCCATATTATTTACATTGAATGCGGCGATGCCATACTGATTTTCAGCGGCATGATCCAATAATTGTCGCAATGAAATAAGGGCCATATGTTCCTCTAACTGGTTATTGAGTTGCTCTTTGAATTAATATTTCAACCGCTGGCAAAGACTTCCCCTCTAAAAATTCTAAGAAAGCACCGCCACCCGTTGAGATGTAATCCACTTGGTTGGTAATTTGATATTTACTGATTGCGGCCAAGGTATCTCCGCCGCCGCCAATCGTGAAAGCCGGAGAATGGGCAATTGCTGCAGCTAGCATTTTTGTACCGCCACCAAATTGCTCAATCTCGAAAACACCCACAGGGCCATTCCAAACGACCGTCCCTGCATTTGAAATAATCACAGCCAGCTTAGCTGCGGTGCGAGGACCAATGTCTAAGATCATGTCGTCGGACTGAACCCCATCAGCCATCACCTTATTCGCCCTAGCATGCGATGAAAATTCATTGGCAACAATCACATCCTCAGGAATAGGAACTTCTGCCCCTCTTTTTTCCATCAAAGCAATAATCTCTCTTGCCTCATCCACAAGATCGGCCTCAGCAAGAGATTTACCAATCGGCAAACCCTTCGCCAACATAAATGTGTTGGCTATCCCGCCACCAACAATAAGTTGGTCCACCTTTTCCGAAAGCTTCTTTAAGATGGCCAATTTAGTGGACACCTTTGATCCAGCAACAATTGCCACCAAAGGTCGCTTTGGGTTTTGAAATGCCATACCTAAGGCATCCAATTCGGCCGCCATCAAGGGACCTGCGCACGCTATGGCTGCAAATTTTGCTATGCCATGCGTAGTGGCCTCAGCGCGATGGGCGGTACCAAATGCATCATTCACGAAAACATCGCAAAGTTCCGCCATACGCTTAGCCAATGCGTCATCATTGGCTTTTTCACCCACATTGATGCGGCAGTTTTCCAGTAGCACCAGTTCGCCGGGCTGAACATTAACACCATCTTTCACCCAATTGGAAACCAGGGGAACCTTGCAACCGAGCAGATCGGCGATACGTAATGCGATCGGCGCCAGGGAATCTTCCGGGGAAAATTGCCCCTCAGTAGGTCTTCCCAAATGAGATGTCACCATTACAGCCGCGCCTTGACTGAGCGCATATTCGATTGCAGGAATAGAGGAGCGAATACGGGTGTCATCCATAATCACGCCGGCATCATTTTGCGGAACGTTTAAGTCCGCCCTAATAAAAACCTTTTTTCCAGCAAGAGGAACATCCGACATCCGAATAAATTTCATTGAATGCCCCGGAAAAAATTTGGCACATCCGAAATATCAGGAACTACTCGATCGGGATCGACCATGCTAATCGGGCGGCCATGGTTGTAACCATATGGAACTGCCCAGCAAATCACGCCGGCAGCCTTAGCTGTTGCGACGTCAATTTCAGAATCACCGATGAATAAACTGTAACCAGGGGAAGAGCATAAGGTATGAATGCAGTGCTCTAACACTCCAGGATGAGGCTTCTTGACGGGCAATGTGTCGCCACAAATAATCAAGTCGAAATATTGTTTTAAATTGTGCGCCTCTAAAACCCGCTCTGTAAACCGCGTTTCTTTATTAGTGACGATGGCCTGTTTAATGCCCAGGGATCTTACTTTTTCCAAAGTTTCAAGCACCTTTGGAAAAAGCTGGCTGCCCTTGCCGGCGGTATTGCCATAATGAACAATGAAGCGATCCATCACCTCATTAAATGGATAATGCCGTTTACCCGGACTGGTAGCATTCCATGCTTGCTCCATTAACCAAGCAGTCCCATGTCCGATCCAACGTCGCACATCCACTTCATCGACGTGCGAACGATTAAATTCCTCGAGCGTCAAATTGACTGCTTCCGTAATTTCACTAGCGGTATCCAGCAAAGTCCCGTCTAAGTCGTACATTACCAAGGCCATTGCTTATCCTATGCCAGAGAAACCACATGATCGCTGGTAATCCCCAAATATTCATAGACCTGGGGGGCTGGAGCAGACTCTCCGAAACGATTGATACCCACTACACCACCTTCGAGACCAACATACTTTCTCCAGAAATCCGGATGACCAGCCTCAATTGCAATTCTCTTAATCCCTATCGGCAATACTTGTTGTTGCCACTCCAAACTTTGTCTATCAAACACCGAAGTACAGGGCATTGACACAACTCTGACTTTTTTGCCAAGCGCAGCCAATTTCTCCTGAGCTTGCATTGCCAAAGAAACCTCTGATCCCGTAGCAATAATGACGGCATCCAATACGCCATCGCAATCAGACAAAATGTAACCACCCTTCATGATGTCTTGCGCAGAAACTCTAGAGGCTGAATACTGTGGCAGATTTTGCCTAGACAAAAACAAGGCGGAGGGTCCGTTTTTACGTTCTATGGAATGAGTCCACGCTACAGCAGTTTCATAACTATCACAAGGACGCCATACATCCAAATTCGAAATCAATCGCAAGCTAGCGACATGCTCAATTGGTTGATGTGTTGGCCCATCCTCGCCAAGCCCAATCGAATCATGAGTCAATACATACACCACCCTTTGATTCATCAAGGCGCTCATTCGAATGCCATTTCTGGCATAGTCCGAAAAGACCGCAAAAGTTCCGCCATAAGGAATTAGCCCTTTATGCAAGGCAATACCATTCATGATGGCACTCATTCCAAACTCTCTAACTCCATAAGATATGTAATTGATATCTTCGTCTTTAAAGGCATGCCAAGCCTTACTTGTTTTGCCGGCCGTAAGATTTGATCCTGTTAAATCTGCTGAGCCGCCTATCAACTCAGGAACCCTCTCCACAAGAATATCGAGTGCTTGTTGAGATGATTTACGAGTGGCAGTCGCCGCTTCAATATTGCCAGCCGCCTTATAGAGATCTTCTTTGGCTTTATTCCAATCCGTTGGCAAGTCCTCTTGCATGACTCGCAAAAACTCCCCGGCCAATTGGGGAAAATTTTTCGCATAAGCTGAAAATTCACGATTCCATTTTGTTTGAGCGGCAAATCCAGACTGCACAGCACTCCAGCGCTCTCTGATTTCCGCTGGGATTTCAAAGGGTGGATGAACCCACCCCAATGCCTCCCGGGTTGCTTTGGTTTCTTTTTCACCTAATGGAGCACCATGCACATCATGGGTGCCGGCCATATTCGGCGAACCCCAACCAATCGTAGTTTTGCAAATAATTAGAGTGGGTTTTGCGGTTTGTTTTTTGGCCTCAATAATCGCAAGATCAATTTGCGCGGCATCATGGCCATCAATCGGACCAATCACATTCCAGCCGTAGGACTTAAATCGCATGGCGGTATCGTCTTTAAACCAGCCTTCTACATGACCATCAATCGAGATACCGTTGTCATCATAAAAACCAATTAGCTTATTCAGACCCCAGACACCGGCAAGCGAACAGGCCTCATGACTAATGCCCTCCATCAAGCATCCATCACCCATAAACACCCAAGTGCGATGATCCACAACCTCATGTCCAGGCCTGTTAAAGCGCTTCGCTAAAATTTTTTCAGCCAAAGCCATCCCCACCGCGTTTGCCAAACCCTGCCCCAAAGGGCCGGTAGTCGTTTCAACTCCGGGCGTCATACCAACCTCGGGGTGACCCGGGGTAATACTATGTAACTGACGAAAGTTTTTAATATCTTCTATAGATACTTGATAGCCAGTCAAATGGAGTAATGAGTACAAGAGCATGGAGCCATGTCCATTCGAAAGCACAAAACGATCCCGATCAAACCAAGTGGGTTCAATAGGATTATGTTTGAGATGCTTGCGCCACAAAACTTCCGCAATATCCGCCATCCCCATGGGTGCTCCAGGGTGGCCAGATTTCGATTTCTCCACCGCATCAATGGCTAGAAAACGAATTGCATTTGCTAATACTTGTGATGAGCTTGATGGCATGCTTGGTCTCTAATTAAATTAAGTGCGACGCTTCAAATCCATTAAGCGAAGAATCATGGGGGTAAAAATTAACTGCATAGCTAGGCCCATTTTTCCGCCAGGAATTAACAAGGTATTTGGTCTAGTCATCATTGCGCCGCCCAACATCGAAATCAGGTATGGGAAATCGATTCCCTTGGGGTTGGCAAAACGAATGACCACCATACTTTCATCAGCCGTTGGTATGTCCTTGGCGATGAACGGATTGGAAGTGTCTACGGTTGGAACGCGCTGGAAATTAACGTGGGTACGCGAGAACTGTGGGCAGATGTACTTCACATAGTCCGGCATACGGCGCAGAATCGTGTCGACCACGGCTTCTTGTGAGTAGCCACGTAAATTCTGGTCACGATGGAGCTTCTGAATCCACTCCAAATTGATAATTGGCACTACGCCCACCAACAAATCCACATGCTTAGCAACGTTCGCATCCTCGCCCGCGTAGGCGCCGTGCAATCCCTCATAAAACAAAATGTCAGCACCAGGCTCCATCTCTTTCCATGGAGTAAATGTTCCAGACTCTTGCTTGAACTCAGCGGCCTCTAGATCGTCATGAATATATTTACGAACCTTTCCAGTTCCAGATTCGCCAAATTGCTTAAAAAGACCCTCCAATTCAGCCAATAAATTTGTTGTCGGACCAAAGTGGCTAAATGTTTCGTTTTTCTGAGCAAAGGCCTCTTTCATGCGTTCACGCATCTCTACGCGACTGTAGCGATGCATGGAATCACCCTCTAGGATCTGAGCCTTGATTCCATCGCGCCTAAAGATATGCTGAAAACTTTTCATCACGGTTGTAGTTCCCGCACCAGAGGAACCGGTTACGGCAACAATTGGATACTTAACTGACATGATTACTCCTAGAAATTAATTAACGGTATAGAGAGCGCTCACTGAATAAGGGGGAGGAATATGCTTTGTCCTCGCCAGCGTCATATTCGTGGTGATATTTTTCGATGCGCTCTACCTCATTGCGCGAACCCAGTATCACTGGAATGCGCTGGTGAATTTCTTCAGGTTGAACGTCCATGATCCTTGCGCGCCCTGTGGAACAAAGCCCTCCCGCTTGCTCAACCACAAAACTCATAGGGTTGGCCTCATACATTAAACGCAGGCGACCTGGCTTACTTGGGTCTTTATTGTCTTTAGGGTACAAAAACACGCCACCTCGCATCAGAATGCGATGCACCTCTGCGACCATGCTTGCTATCCATCGCATATTGAAATCACGCGCGCGGATATCCGCTTTACCCGCCTTGCATTCCATCACATAACGCTGAATTGGGGGCTCCCAAAAACGCTCATTACTCGCATTGATTGCAAATTCACTAGTGTCTACTGGTATCTGAATGTTGGCGTGAGTTAAAACAAAATTTCCTACCTCGCGGTCCAAGGTAAATCCATGCGTTCCTTTACCAACGGTAATCACGAGCATAGTTGAAGGCCCATAAATCGCATAACCCGATGCCAATTGCCGTGTGCCAGGCTGCAAGTAGTCATTCATTGTTGGCGCACGATCTCTCGGGGCGTCGATCACGGAAAATATCGATCCAACAGAAACATTCACATCAATGTTTGAGGATCCATCCAGGGGATCAAAAAGCGTTAGAAAAGGCGCGCTAAATCCCTTACCCCCAACAGTCATAGGATCATCATTCTCTTCAGAAGCCATTCCAGCAATCAAGCCACCAGACTCAAAGGTGTTGATAAAGACTTGATTGGATATGACATCCATCTTTTTTTGGGTTTCACCCTGCACATTTTCAGTTTCAAGAGAGCCCAAGACATCCGCCAAACCCCCTTTTGAAATCATCGCCGAAATTGCCTTTATGGCCGCAGCGATATCAACCAAAAGAGCAGCTAAATCACTCTTTCCTTCTGCTTGGAGCTGTTGGATTAAAAATTTTGATAATGTTGTTCGACCCAAATGCATATAACCTCTCTAGCGCCAATGTCTTAATTCACCTCAATGTAGACAGTTAAAAGCATAAAATCCAATCACAAATATTTACTTATTCATAAGTTTTGACTAATAATTAGGGTATGCGCCCATATACACTTAAACAGCTAAGCACCTTCATTGAGGTGGCCAAAGAGAAATCTGTTTCCAAGGCAGCGGAAAACTTATACGTCACTCAGCCTGCAATTTCCATGCAAATCAAGCAGCTAGAAGATATTTTTGGGCTGGCTCTCATTGAGCCAATCGGCAGGAACATCCAACTCACCGCGGCGGGCCAGGATTTTTTAACCCATGCGACACACGCTATTTCTCAATTAAAAGATTTAGAGTCCGTCATCCTTGGCTACCTGGATTTGGGACGAGGACATATCACCCTAGGGATAGTCAGTACGACAAAATACTTTGTACCAATGCTTTTGGTCGAATTTCAGAAAATATTTCCCGGAATTCGCTTTACCTTGCGTATTGATAACCGTGAAAACATCATTTCCATGCTAACCAGAAATGAGGTGGATATGGTAATCATGGGGCGGATGCCTAAAGACATGGATTTGGAGTCCATTCCCTTTGTTACCAACCCCATGGCGATTGTTGCCACCCCTCGCCACGCCCTATCTCGCCGGAAAAATATCGACTTAAGCGCCTTGGCAGATGAAACTTTTGTTGTTCGTGAATCAGGCTCGGGAACACGACAAGCCATGGAAAAAATATTTCAAGATAAAGGCATCAGCATCAATGCCGCCATGGAGATGCCGAGCAATGAAACCATTAAACAGGCCGTTATGGCCGGAATGAGCCTGGGCTTTTTATCCTTGCGTACCGTTCGAAATGAAATTGCTAGCGGCCATATTGCCGTTCTAGACGTTGCGGGGCTCCCACTAGTGGGGCATTGGTACCTCACCCATCACAGTAACAAAAAACTCTCCCCAGCAGCAAAAGGCTTTAAAGAGTTCGTTCTGCAGCAAGGAAAGGCCCTCATTGAAACTTGGGCCTAATACATCAATATTTACTTATATGTAGCAAAAAATAAATGATTTTTTCTTATGTAATTTCGTTCGTATAGTTCGATTAACGAAGTAATTGATGTAATCAACCAATGAACGGAGATGCGTAATGGATCAATCAAAGCGATATGCTGATTTAAGCCTCAAAGAGGACGAGCTCATTAAAGGGGGTCAGCATATTCTGGTGGCCTACAAAATGAAGCCCAAGGATGGGCTTGGCTACCTAGAAGCAGCAGCCCATTTTGCCGCAGAATCCTCCACCGGAACCAATGTAGAAGTCAGCACCACCGATGACTTTACTCGCGGTGTCGACGCATTGGTTTATCACATCGACGAAGCTACTGAAGAAATGCGGATTGCTTATCCGCTCGGATTGTTTGATCGCAACATCACCGATGGTCGCATGATGATTGTTTCTTTCCTCACGCTAGTCATCGGAAACAATCAAGGCATGGGCGATATTGAGCACGCCAAGATGTACGACTTCTACATGCCAGAAAGGGTCATTCAATTATTTGACGGACCCTCCAAGGATATTTCTGACTTATGGAGAATCCTTGGGCGCCCCGTTAAAAATGGCGGCTACATTTCTGGAACTATTATCAAGCCGAAGCTTGGCCTACGTCCAAAACCATTTGCGGAAGCTGCTTACCAGTTTTGGCTTGGCGGCGACTTTATTAAAAATGATGAGCCACAAGGAAATCAAGTTTTTTGCCCCTTGAAAGAATCCATTCCGCTGGTAGCAGACGCATTAAAACGCGCCCAAGATGAAACCGGTCAACCAAAATTATTTTCAGCCAATATTACAGCCGATGACCACTATGAAATGTGCGCGCGGGCAGACTTCATATTAGAAACGTTCGGCTCTGACGCAGATAAAGTTGCGTTCTTAGTTGATGGATTTGTTGGCGGCCCAGGAATGATTACTACGGCACGCCGTGAGTATCCAAACCAGTACCTCCATTACCACCGTGCCGGTCACGGAATGATCACCTCACCTTCTGCCAAACGCGGTTACACGGCATTTGTTCTGGCAAAAATGGCGCGCCTTCAAGGAGCCTCTGGGATCCACGTGGGCACTATGGGCTTTGGCAAGATGGAAGGCGGCAATGATGACAAAGGTATCGCCTACATGATTGAGCAGGATGAGGCGCAAGGCCCCGCTTATTTTCAAAAGTGGTACGGACTTAAGCCAACCACACCAATCATCTCTGGCGGCATGAATGCACTCCGCCTCCCATCCTTCTTTAAGAATTTAGGCCACGGCAATGTGATTAATACAGCCGGTGGAGGCTCTTATGGCCACATCGATTCACCGGCAGCCGGCGCGATTTCTTTGCGTCAAGCTTACGAGTGCTGGGTGGCTGGCGCCGACCCTGTTGAATATGCAAAATCCCATCGCGAATTAGCGCGCGCTTTCGAATCATTCCCAAATGATGCCGACAAACTTTACCCAGGATGGAGAGAAAAGCTTGGAGTAAACAAATAAGATTCACCTGAAATGAACTCATTGCGACATTCGGAGCGAAGAAATGGAAAAACTCTCAAACAAAGTATCAAGTATCGATAAACCTTCGACAGCTGATTCTTGGTTTGAGAAGTTAAACAGAGAGGAATTGATAGCCTCTCTAGAAAAATTTGACCGCATCGGGAAAGATCAATTTAATAAAGAGACTGGATTCCCCGGGAAAAGTTATTTCATTAGTCGCAATGGAAATTTATACGACTGCAAATCGATCTTCGTAATGGCCTATCTGGAAAAGTTTCAAAAGAAATCCGTAAATTTTGATCGGACAAGAATAGAAGGTGGACTTAGGTCTTACGCAGAATTGCTTGGTTTTGAAATTTTGATCGTATAGGAGATCGGCAATGAAAATAAATGTATACACGCGCCGCAAATTTATTACTACTGGGGCCATTGGCTTATTACTACCTTACAAGGAAGTTTTTGCCTCGCAAAATTTATTGGTGCGCAGCTATCTAGACTACCAAGATCATCCCAAGGGTGATAAGCAATGTTCAAATTGCTATAACTGGATACCGGCAATCGGGGTTAACACCCTGGGAGGTTGCAGGCTTTACCCCAAAGATACCGAATTAGCCCCCACCGGCTACTGCATTGCGTACTCGCCCAAACGCACTTGACGCACTTGAACTGCTTTTAAGTCAGGGTATATCAGCACCGTATTAAACCAATAAATAAAACTAGGAGCTAAGTACATCATGAACGTCAGCACTCAAAGCCTTAAGAATAGTTACTCAGAGGTTTCGCCGGGTCAACTTGCATTTGGCGTAATTCTTAGCCGAGCCTCGGAACATTTTGATTTTTTCGTCTACGCAATTGCTGCAGTCTTGGTATTTCCTTCAATTTTCTTCCCTTTTGCCTCGCCATTAGATGGCATGCTATATTCCTTTGCCATTTTTCCCTTAGCCTTTTTAGCAAGGCCGATTGGAACAATTGGCTTTATGGCATTACAAAAAAATTGGGGGCGTGTGGCTAAATTAACTACGGCCTTACTCTTATTGGGCGCCTCTACAGCTGGCATGGCGTTTCTACCCTCCTACAAGGAGATAGGAAGTCTCGCAATATTTTTATTGGCGCTTCTGCGAATTGGCCAAGGCCTCGCAATTGGCGGATCATGGGATGGATTGCCATCTTTACTAGCCCTAAACGCCCCTGAAAATAAACGTGGTACCTACGCAATGCTGGGGCAATTGGGCGCGCCAATTGGATTTATTATCGCTGCCAGTCTTTTTTGCTACCTATCTTCCGACATGTCCACTGATGAATTCTTAGATTGGGGCTGGCGTTTTCCATTTTTTATCGCCATTCTATTTAATACGGGCGCATTGTATTTTCGACTCAGACTACTGTCTACCCCCGAGTTTTCAAGGCTAATCGAAGCTAAAGACCTACAGCCCTGCAATGTGCTCGAACTAGCTTCAACCCAAAAACACAATCTCATGATCGGCGCTTTAGCTGCGCTGGCTAGCTACGCCCTATTTCATCTGGTTACAGTTTTTCCACTTTCATGGATTAGCATTTACTCCCCTAGATCGGCGATCAACTTCCTTGGAATTGAGATGGTTGGGGCTCTATTCGCAGCAGTTGGCATTGCCTGCTCTGGGCTGATAGCGGATAAATATGGTCGACGAAATACTTTAGCGGCCATGGCATTATTGATTGTGGCATTTAGTGGGTTTGCTCCAATTTTATTAAACGGCGGGGATTCTGGGCAAAATCTTTTCACCATCATCGGCTTTACTCTGCTTGGCCTTTCTTATGGCCAAGCTTCAGGCGCGGTCGCATCAAACTTCCCTACAAAATTTCGCTATACAGGAGCCGCTTTAACATCCGATTTATCCTGGCTGTTTGGCGCAGGCTTTGCCCCATTAATCGTCCTCGGGCTTTCCGCCCACTTTGGACTCTCCATTGTGAGCATCTATTTATTGTCTGGTGCTGTAAGCACCCTAGCTGTACTGGGAATAAATCGGAAATTAGAAATTTCAGAGCTGCAGAACTAATGGCCAACGCGATATGAGTGCTAGCCAAAAGTGGATTTCGACCTCAAAAATGCTGGTTTATATTATTGATGACGATCAGGCAATACGAGATTCATTAAGCCTGCTGTTGGAAAGTAGTGGCTACAAAACCAGCTGCCATGAAAGTGGGGAGCGCTTTTTAGAGGCTCTAGCTGAGGTGGGTCAATCCACAATTGCGTGCGTACTTCTAGATATCAGAATGGCAGGCATGTCAGGCCTTGAATTACAAGACAAACTCCTTCAAAAAGGATATCGGCTGCCCTTAGCAATAATGACTGGTCACGGAGAGATCACGGACGCAGTACAAGCATTCAAAAAAGGCGCATTTGATTTTATCCAAAAGCCATTTAAAGAAGAGACTCTCTGCGCCTTAGTTAATAAGATGCTCAAAAAAGCGGATTTAGATCAGCAACAAGTTGAAGAGGCTAAAGAAGCTCAAGCGAAGATAGAAAGCCTAACTAACCGTGAGGTTCAAGTGCTGGAGGGTATTGTTAAGGGTCAAACCAATAAGCAAATTGCTGAAACTCTAGGCATCGCACCCACAACAATAGAGGTACACCGAGCAAACCTGATGGCAAAACTGAAGGTAAGAAGAGCTCCAAATTTACTGAAGCTGGCTCTCAATTATAAAAGCAGCCTAAAAGCAAATTAATCGGGCACCCGCACCACTTCCATATCGCCAGTCTGATAAGGGTGAACACCCCGATTCAGACAATTGCGAACGTAATCAATGCTAGTGCGTAAGGCGTAGTAATCACCAGACATACTCTTGCAAACCTCAATCTTCAAAGCCTCGCACTCCATCAAATCGATCCTCGCTAAATACTCATCATGCTTTGAAGAATCATAAGAAGTAATGAGCTCTCCTTCAAACTTTTTAAGAGCGCCATACATTCTATTAATTTTCATCTGCACGCGACGCTTGCGGAAGCTTGGTAAAACTAACAGCACGGGATAAGCGAAGGCACAAAATGGTAATAACACTACAAAAAGCCGATTAACTAATTCCGCCAACCAAAAAGGTAAGTAATCCATCAGTAACGGAGAACCTTTTTGCTGAAAATGAACCGCTACCGGACTTTCGGGAATACTTGAATTAGTAAACGAAGGAAACTCCCCGCGCTCAGTAAAGAATGTAGCGCGACCATTAATCTCTTTGGCGGCCTCTAAAAATAGAAATTGGATAGCTGGATGCATGCGGTCATCGATCAGCAATTGGGTGGTCGTAGCCATCAGATTAATGTTTTTGTCTGGGAAGTTACGAGCTAAATTAAAACCCCCTTCTGGCACCTTTAGTATGCGTAAAAAAGGTAGTAAGTGCGAGAAAGCCGCTGCCCGCTTAAAATTTACCAGATGCAAGCTTGGATCATTCAGTAAAGTCTGTACATTTTGAGCCGCGAATCCATCTGCTATGAATACGCCATCTATCTCGCCATTTTGTAAAGCTTTAACAGCTTGAGCACCCGGCAAGTATACAAATTGAGAGCCTTTATCCAAACCTGAAACTTTCAGAATATGCATAGCTTGCGCATGCGTCCCGCTACCCTCTACACCAACTGAAACTTTTGAATTAACAAAATGTTTAAAACGGCTGCGCAATTCTTCAAAGTTGGCCGCCTTAACAGCAGGTCCTCGATAAAAAAACCAAATAGGCTCGTAACTAATGCTGCCTAATGACTGAATACCTTCAATGCCTTTGGGGCTGAACACGCCGGCCTGCACAAATGCAGCCTGCACTGGATCTTTGCGATCCACCAAATGATCGATATTTTCCTGAGCCCCATTCGTTGGCAAGAGCTCGAGCGTAATGCCCCTCTTAGCAAAATAGGCGGCATATTTTTTGCCTAGTTCCTCGTACTCGCCGCCAGCTGAGCCCGTAGCTAGAACCACGTGCTTAGGGGGTGGAGGATCGATAAACCACCATGTAGCTACTAAGCCGGCACCCAGCAATAAGAGCAAAATCCATGCCTCACGCATAAATTGCACAAAGTCGTTCCAATGCTCTTGAGCGGCCTCTGTTAAGCCCAGGCTTGTATCTTTTAGGTTTTGCTTAAAACTTCCCATGACTTGCCTATTAGCAAAATAATTTAAAGCTAATGATAATGTGCTTATCTACTTTTATGAAAACGGTTAACCATGCACTTTCTCAGAAAATCTCAGGACCGCGGCTATGCCGATCATGGGTGGCTTAAAAGCTTCCACTCTTTCTCATTTGCGGGTTACCACGATCCAAGATTCATGGGCTGGGGGAATTTACGCGTTATTAATGAAGATCGTGTAGCCCCTGGAATGGGCTTTGGCGAACATGGCCACCGTAATATGGAAATTATTAGCTATGTACTGTCCGGCGAACTCGCTCATCAAGATAGCATGGGTAATGTAAAAGGCATTCCCCCAGGCGACGTGCAGAGAATGAGCGCTGGCGCTGGAGTGACCCATAGCGAATTCAATCACGCCAAGAACCAAACTACCCACTTCCTGCAAATCTGGATTGAGCCAAGCATTCTTGAGGTGGCCCCAGGATATGAACAGAAAACAATTCCACTGGAAAATAAGCAGGGCAAGCTTTGCCTAGTAGCCTCGCCTAATGGTAAAAATAACTCAGTCAAAATATCTGCCGATGCAAAGATGTATGCGGGTTTATTTAACGGCGAACAGGTCGCGACATTGGCAATCAACCCCAAACTCAAAGCATATGTGCATTTAATTCAGGGCTCCCTCAAGGTCAATGGAGAGAGCCTGTCTAGTGGCGACGCACTACTCATTCAAGACGAGGCGAAAATACAAATTAAAGATGGAATAAATGCGGAGGTACTTGTATTTGAGTTGGCCGCCTAGGGGTTGATTAACCCCTAAACTCCATGCTGTAAACAAAACGCTTCTCGGGGTGATAGGCAACGGAGATCTCAAATAGATTTCCGCTAGCGTCAAAATAGCGGCGAATAATTGCCAAGCATGGAGTGTCCTCAGGAATATTTAAAGCCTTAGACATCGCAGACGAAGCACCACAAGCATAGACATCAACTTCAGCGCGATCAATGCGCACATCAAAGCGTCTTTCGATTTGTTCGTAAACCATGGAATGCGTGTGATCTGGCTCTGAAGTCAGTTCAGCAAACTTTGGAAGAATATAAATATCAGACCAGGCAATGGTGAGATCAGAATCCTGCTGCTTGCGCACTGCTCCAATGTGATACCAAGATGATCCTACTGGCACCTTTAATAAGTTTGCCAATGCAGCATCACACTCCACATACCCTTCAATCTCATTAACCCGGTAAGTCTCTTTTGGGTAACGCAAGATATCGGCTGGAGAATTAAAACTTTGGGTAAATTTTCTAGGTCGCTGACGCGAAATAACTCGTGTGGGGGCGCCCTGGCGACGGACTATCAGGCCGGCATCCTCTAGGGTGCCAAGGGCATGACGTAGGGTATGACGACTAATGCTATACAACTTACATAACGCAGCCTCAGGAGGGATGGCTGAACCAACAGCCCAAGCGCCCTCCCAAATTTGCTCCTCTAAAGTTGCCGCAAGAGCTTGATGCAAGGGAATGCCGGGCTCTTGGTTTAGTAGTCTTTCATGCATGCCGCTTATGATTGCTTTCTTTTGTTTAATGGAAGAAATTGTTTTTTGAGATTAACTTAAACCAAACATCTTCTTACCCGCAACCGGCATACGCGCTTTCAGGATATCGCCAGACATAGATTCGGTAATATAAAGATCCTTACCATCACCGCCAAAACACAAATTAGCCAAGTGATGATGATGGGGATTTTCCGAATAAACCAAATGAGTGGGAAGCATATTGCTGTCAAAGCGCCAGATACCAACTCCCAAATGGCATACCAAGAGGCCATTTTCGGAATCCATCTCAATACCATCAGGACCCGCTGCGCCGCCTGACAACTGAATTGCCACACCGGTTTTAGAAACTGAACCATCAGCCATCAAAGGCAAACGCCAGATTTGCTGTGAACGAGTAGCCGCAACAAAGACGTGTTTTTCCTGGGTATTCAAAGTGATACCGTTAGGGCTTGGAACATTCAGGACCAAGCGATCTAATTTGCCATCTGCACTTAAACGGAATACACGACCCGATGGATCGGCAATACCCGTTTGACCTTGGTCGGTGAAGTACAAATCGCCATTAGATGCGAAATGCAAGTCATTCAAGCCTTTGAAGTTCTCGCTATACATAGAGCCCAAAACGGTTTCAATTTTTCCTGTTTTTGGATCCAATGAAAGTAAGCCCGCTTTGTAGTCGGTAATAAAGGCGCGTCCATCTTTGTGAAACTTCAATCCATTTGGCCAACCGTCATACTGGGTCACCAATTCCCAATCGCCGTTTGGGGTAATGCGGAAAATACGACCAAAAGGAATATCTACAAACCATAGATTTCCTTCGCGATCAAAAGAAGGACCTTCCAAGAAGCACTCAACCTCTGCGCCTTGACGGTTTGGATCAGACCAACCTGTACGACTTTTTTTTCGGAATTTAGCGGGCATCGACATGAATACCTCAGCTTTAATCTTCTCTATGGGCTGAAATGGGTTGTACATATAGGCCCCCTTATTTATTTGTTCGGACAAGTAAATTTACCATAAACCCATAAAAGACAATAAAATTATAAATAATTAAGGGTATAGTTATCGAAAAATATAACTTGTCCGAACATATTCGAAACAATGAGACATCCCATCACCCGCAAAGTCTTAGAAGCGGAACCCCGCGTGGGAAGGGTCTTGCTTGCAAAATCAGCAATTCAGTAGCGCCTCTTTTATCAAGTAATTTAATTTGCAATGTGAGCGTAAGAAAATATGATTGAAACTTCCGAAAAAAAATTAGCTGGCCCGATTATTCGACTTCACCCAAATGACAACATTGTTGTTGCGCGCGTTGACGTCAGCATTGGAACCGAAGTCCCAAGTGAAAACTTTACTAGCCGCAGCCAAATTCCCGCTGGTTACAAAATTGCCGCCAAAAAGATTGTCAAGGGCAACCCCATCCTCAAATACAACGTTACCGTTGGATTTGCAAATACTGATATTGAGGCTGGCACGATGGTACATAGTCACAACACCGAGTTTCGCGAATTCGATCGCGACTATGCATATGCTAGCGAGTTCAAGCCAACCCAAATGCTTCCCGAATCCGAACGCGCCACCTTCCAAGGTTATGTTCGCGCCAACGGCAAAGTGGGTACACGTAATTTCATTGGTATTTTATCGACCGTCAATTGCTCTGCAACTGTAGTGAATAAAATTGCTGACTATTTCACTCCGGAGCGTTTAAAGGATTTTCCAAACGTTGATGGCGTCGTAGCATTTAGTCACGATATTGGCTGCGGCATGGAGATGAGTGGTGAGCCAATGCAGCTACTTCGCCGCACGATGGCGGGCTATGCGCGTCACCCTAACCTAGCTGCCGCCCTGATCGTTGGTCTTGGTTGCGAACGCAATCAACTCAAGGGCCTAATGGAGCAAGAAGATCTCAAAGAGAGTCATAATCTTCACACTTTCATCATGCAAGAGTCGGGTGGAACACGTAAAACCATCGAAGCTGGCATTGAGGCAGTTAAAAAACTATTGCCTGATGCGAATAAAGCTCAACGCGAAACTGTTTCGGCAAGCCACCTTACTGTCGGCTTGCAGTGCGGCGGATCCGATGGCTTTTCCTCTATCACCGCAAACCCAGCGCTTGGAGCGGCAATTGATATTCTGTCGCGCCATGGTGGCACTGGTATTTTGTCAGAGACTCCTGAGATCTATGGTGTTGAACATACCCTGACTCGCAGAGCTGCCTCCAAAGAGATTGGCGAAAAACTCATCAAGCGCATTCGCTGGTGGAAAGATGAATACTCTGTAGGTCGTGATGTTCAAATCAATGGTCAAGTAAGTCCAGGCAACCAAATCGGCGGCCTTGCCAACATCTTTGAAAAATCACTTGGCTCCTCCATGAAAGGGGGTACCGGTCCATTGATGGAAGTCTACAAATACGCAGAGCCAGTTACTGCTAAAGGTTTTGTATTTATGGATACGCCGGGATTTGATCCGGTATCCGCAACCGGGCAAATTGCTGGTGGTGCCAATTTAATAGCCTTCACTACCGGTCGAGGCTCTATGTTTGGCTCTAAGCCCGCCCCCTGCATCAAGCTCGCAACCAACACCCCAATGTACCAGCATCTGACTGAAGATATGGACATCAATTGCGGAGAAATTCTCGATGGCACCGTTTCCGTCCAGGAGATGGGTCAACGGATTTTTGAACTCTTTTTGCGCACCGCCTCTGGCGAAGCGTCTAAAAGCGAACTTCTCGGCCTTGGTGACTATGAATTTGTTCCGTGGCAAATTGGCGTGATGAGCTAAGCGCAAGTCAATGCATTACCTAGATTAAGCGAGCCAATGGCCCGCTTTTTCTTTACCCAAAAGAAGCCTGAAATGAACTCCAAGGAACTGTAGAATTAACCCTGTTAGCTTAATCAGGACTCAAGCAGGCTTATGAAATTTCAGGACTATTACGAAACGCTGGGTGTTGCGCGAACCGCTACAGAAGCGGAAATCAAAAGTGCCTATCGCAAGCTAGCACGCAAATATCACCCAGACGTCAATAAAGAAAAGGATGCTGAAGAGCGTTTCAAGGAAGTCGGTGAAGCTTATGCCGTCTTAAAAGATACAGAGAAACGTGCTGCCTATGATCAAATGGGTAGCAACTGGAAATCAGGCCAAGATTTCACCCCGCCACCAAATTGGAATGAAGGATTTGAATTCTCTGATGGCGGTTTTGGTGGCAGCTATGAAGGAGATCAAAGCGAATTCTTTGAGTCTCTTTTCGGCAGGGGAAAGCATCGTCAAGGTGGCCGAGGCGGTCACCGCCACCCCGATCAAGGAATGCACTTCAAGGGTCAGGATCATCACGCCAAGATTTTGATTGATCTTGCGGATGCCTATAACGGTGCTAAGCGCACCATCACACTCCATATGCCAACGCTCGATGCAAGTGGCCATGTATCTACACAAGAACGAAAACTGGATGTCAGTATTCCAAAAGGGATTAAGGCCGGACAAAATCTTCGCCTAGGCGGACAAGGCGGCCCCGGAATAGGTGATGGCGGTGCCGGAGATCTCTATCTAGAAATTAACTTCCACCCCAACCCTATCTACCGCGTTGATGGCAAAGATGTATATCTCGACTTGCCACTTGCACCCTGGGAAGCAGCCTTAGGAACAACGGTAAAGGTTCCCACCCCTTCAGGCAGCAGCCTAGAGCTCACGATCCCAGCCAACACAACAGCGGGCCGTAAGATGCGCCTCAAAGGCAAAGGTATTCCAAGCAAGGAGCCGGGCGACCTGTATGTCGTCACCATCATTCTTACGCCTTCTGCGAATACAGAAGCACAGAAAGAAGCCTACCAAGCGTTCGAAAAGGCTTTTGAGTTCAACCCCAGAACCCACTTGAAGGGATGATGAAATGACCCAAGCCAATATCACCTGGATTGAAGGCGTGATTGTTGAGACTGAAATACACATGAGTATTGTGGAACTATCTCAAGCCGCAAGCGCTAGCGAAGACCTCATCATGGACTGGGTAAGCGAAGGTGTCCTCAGCCCAAGCGGATCATCCCCTCAAGATTGGCGATTTGGAGGAGATTCACTAAGCAGAACAAAAACTGCCCTGCGCTTAAGTAGAGACCTCGAAATCAATACCCCGGGATTGGCGCTGGCCCTGCAATTACTAGATCAAATCTCTAATCTCAAAGCGCAGCTTATTCGTATTGGTAATAACAGTACTGAGAAAAGCTAAAAAGGCTAAGTCTCAGCCCTTTGTAATAAGTGTTCCCAGCGCTGCATCTTTTGCTCCAAATCAGCAGTAATCTTAGATAAACGAGCCTGCATGCTGGCTGTCAAATCAGGTTCATTTTTGTATAAATCTGGATTACTCATCTCAACTCCAATAACCGCCTGCTCTGTTTCAAGAGCTTCAATCTGCAAAGGCAAGGCTTCAAGCTCTTGACGCTCTTTGCTGTTCAGTTTTTGTACGCCACTTTTAGCTGGAGCTGGCTTAACTTCAACCTTCGCAGCCACCCTCTCAACAGGCCTAGCAAGCTGCTCTGGTTTTAGCGCACCACTTGCTGCGCGAATTTTGTCTGAACGTGCTTTTTGAATCTTCCAATCCTCATAGCCACCTTCGTATTCACGCCAAAAGCCATCGCCTTCATTAGCAATGATGCTAGTGACCACGTTATCCAAAAAATAACGATCATGACTCACCAGAAATACAGTGCCTTTGTATTCTTGCAGTAATTGCTCAAGCAAATCTAAGGTATCAATATCCAAATCGTTGGTTGGTTCATCGAGCACCAATACGTTGGCAGGCCTTGCAAACAGACGGGCTAATAGCAAACGATTGCGCTCGCCACCCGATAGAGTACTCACTGGTGAATTTGTCCGCTCAGGGGCGAACAAGAAATCACTTAAGTAACTCTTCACGTGCTTGCGGTTACCGTTAATTTCAATCCACTCACTACCAGGACTAATGTAATCCTCTAAAGAAGCATTGAGATCAAGGCCTTCACGCATCTGATCGAAATAAGCTACCTCGATGCGGGTACCCATCGTTGCCATACCAGAATCTGGCGCAATCGTTCCCAAAATTAATTTAAGTAAAGTGGTTTTTCCAGCGCCATTGGGGCCCAAAAGGCCAACCTTATCGCCACGCAGAATCGTTGCCGTGAAGTCTGTCACGATTGGACGATCGTAAGCCTTCGAAACGTTTTGCAGATCCGCAACAATCTTGCCACTGCGATCTCCAGCAGAGACGGCTAACTTCACTTGACCAATAGCATCGCGCCTTTGTGAGCGGCTAGCGCGGAGATTTTCCAAGCGGGCAATACGAGCCACACTTCGTGTACGACGCGCCTCAACCCCCTTGCGTATCCAGATCTCTTCTTGGGCAAGTAATTTATCAGCCCGCGCATTAGCCAGGGATTCAGAATTCATTTCTTGATCTTTTAAAACCTCATAAGCTGAGAAGTTGCCGGGGTAGGAGCGCAAGATTCCACGATCAAGTTCCACAATTTGCGTGCAAACATTATCCAAAAAAGCGCGATCATGGGTAACCAAAATCACTGAACCTTGATATTCTTTGAGAAGTTCTTCAAGCCAAGCAATCGAATCCAAATCCAAATGGTTGGTAGGCTCATCCAATATCAACACATCTGGAACTTCAACTAGAGCCGTGGCTAAAGCAACGCGCTTTTTAGTTCCGCCAGATAAAGTACTGATCTTGAGATCAGCCTCGAGATGCAAGCGATCCAGAGTTTCATGAACACGTTGCTCCCAATTCCAGCCGCTTACAGCCTCCAATTGGGACTGCACTTCATCAAGGCGATGGTGAGAAGCGTCATCCCATTCGCCAACGCTGAGGGCTTCATACTCTTCACGCAGAGCCTTGGCCTGAGCCACACCCTTAGATACCGCGTCAAAGACCGTTTCGTTTGCCTCGAATATAGGCTCTTGGGGAACATAGGCAATACGCAGACCTTGCTGGTATTGCAAAAGTCCATCATCCATTTTTTCTATACCAGCCAGAATCTTCAACAAAGAAGATTTGCCGGTGCCATTGCGGCCAATTAAGCCAACACGTTCGCCGGATTCCAGAGAGAAAGCAGTGTTTGCGAGGAGGTCAACGTGGCCAAAAGCCAGTTTTGCATCAGTAAGTACGATTAAAGCCATGGCGACATTATCGTCACTTCAGCAAAAGACGGGATATTTCCTTCAATTTCTGCGAGACTACTCATAAATGAACTGCAAACTATCCCCCTCCGCACCTCGCCTCATCCTGTTTGCGGGTCACGCCGGCACAGGTAAATCTACGCTTGCCAAGAAAGCTTTACCTCAAATCGTTGAAAAAACCGGGAAAGATTTTTTCTTTTTGGATAAAGATACGGCCTACGGAGCCTTCAGCGCCCATGTGATGGGGATAACTACTGGAAACTCAAATGATCGTGATAGCCCCTACTATCTCGAAAATCTGCGTAATTGGGAATACTCCGGCCTCATCGATATCGCCAGAGAAAATCTCTTGCTAGGTGTAAATGTTATCTTGGTTGGGCCATTCTCCAGGGAGATTAAGGACGGGGTAATGTTTAGTCCGCAAGCGCTGGGCATTCCACCGGAAACCAGCATTCAACTAGCCTGGATAGAACTTGAAGAAAAAGAGGCAAGGCGTCGGATGGAAACACGCGCAGATCCACGAGATGATTGGAAGCTTGCAAACTGGGATCAATACGCTACACGCAGAATCGAACCACCCAATCATCCATCCATCTTCAGATTCGACAATCTACATTTTGATGTAGCCAGATTTGAAAAACTCATTGATCATCTCATTCAATAAAGCATGATCAAAAAAATAGGGCTCCTGAAGGAGCCCCACCTCAAGCACTAAGAACTGAATTCTTAGAACTTATAAGTCACGCCCACAGCAGGTGTCCATGGGTTTAAAGTCAACTTACCCAAATTTGCGCCACCAGCTTGAGCCTGAACATTAGTAGCCATCGTGATGTATTTAACATCAACGTTCAAGCCCCAGTTTTTATCAAACATGTAATCCGCACCAACCTGAGCGACATAACCAACACTAGACGGTTCAACTTGTAGACCTGCTCCAGCACCGTAGAAATTTTGGCGATTACTAAAAATCGTGTAGTTAATACCAGCGCCAACATAAGGCTTAAATGCACCCAAGTCTGTAAAGTGGTACTGAGCCACCAACGAAGGAGGTAAGGCGGTCACTTTTCCAACGTTTGTATTAGAACCTGTGGCGGTAATATTTACCTGCTGCGGATAAGTTAACACTAATTCAGCGGCAATGTTCTTAGTGAAGAAATAGGATACATCGACCTCAGGAATCCACTCATTTTGAGCCTTAACATTAGCGGTCTGGGCTATGCCTGATTGACCGTTATTCCAAAGCAAATCTACGGCACGCACACGCACCATCCACGGGTTGTCGTTTGATGATTGAGCCTGTGAGGCGATTGGCGCCAAAGAAGCTACTGCAGCCATTGCTACTACTAGTGATTTAAGACGCATGATATTTCCTTTTTTGTTTTCGATTTGATGAGTTCATTTTCAAATTGATAGAAGGAAATCGATTTGATTTACATCAAACTCAACTTCACTGATTTTTTATGATTTGCTTAAAAGCAACAGTGTTTTATTGAGATTTTGATCTATGTCAAATCGATTGCTTTTTCAGACTCTTTAAAGAACCTTGGAGTAGGTTCCGCGCGCTTGAGACTCACGCAAATGACGATCAAACGTCATTGCTACACGCCTTGCGAGCAAGCGCCCCTTAATGGGCACTACCATTCGAGCCTCATGCCACTCAAGCAATCCCGCTTCTTCCAAACCCTTGAGCTCTTCGAGTTCAGGCTTGAAGTACTTTGGGAACTCAATACCATGATCTTTTGCAAACTGTTCTGTATCCAGCGCAAACTGGCACATTAATTCACCGATGAGTGCGCGACGCAATAAGTCATCTTTATCTAAACGCATCCCTCTTAAAGTTGGCAAATGGCCAGCATCAATTGCAGCGTAATACTCATCCAAGGTTCTGACGTTTTGTGAGTAGCAATCATCAACCTTGCCTATAGAGGAAATTCCAAAAGCCAATAAGTCACATTCGGCTTGGGTGGAATACCCTTGAAAGTTCCGATGTAGCTTGCCCTCCTTTTGGGCGATAGCCAATTCATCATCGGGCTTGGCAAAGTGATCCATACCAATAAAGACATAACCAGCTTCACCAAGGCGGGAAATCGTATTTGAAAGAATGTTCAACTTATCCGCAGCTGGTGGCAATTCTGCCGCAGAAATTCTGCGTTGTGGCTTAAAGATATGGGGTAAATGCGCATAGTTATAGACCGACAGGCGATCCGGACCCATCTCCAACACCAAATCAACCGTTTCTTTGAATGTCTCAGGCGTCTGCTTTGGAAGTCCATAGATTAAATCGACACTTCTAGATTTAAATCCGTATTTCCTCGACCAATCCATTACCGCGCGGGTTTCTTCAACAGTTTGTACGCGATGAACTGCCTCTTGAACAGCCAAATTAAAATCTTGGACCCCAAGACTGATGCGATTAAACCCAAGTTCAGCCAACAATGCGATATCTGCCTCAGTCACACGACGCGGATCAATCTCAATCGAATACTCGCCACCAGGGAGCAACTCAAAATGCTCGCGTGTGTGAAACATTAATTCAGTCATCTCTTCATGAGACAAAAAGGTCGGCGTGCCACCACCCCAATGTAACTGGGTAATTGGGATCTTTTTCTGAGCACCCATCGCCGCCGTGACCATCGCCATTTCTTTGGCTACGTATTTAATATACTTTGCGCTGCGGCCATGGTCCTTGGTAATGATTTTGTTGCAACCACAGTAGTAGCAAATATTAGGGCAAAACGGCAAATGGAAATAAAGCGATAAAGGCTCATTAATTTTGGCAACTCGCTCTAAAGCTCCTAAATAATCAGCTTCGGCGAATTCATTATGAAATCGATCGGCGCTCGGATAGGATGTATAGCGCGGTCCATTGATATCAAACTTTTGCAAAAGCTCGGGGTGAAATAAAACTTCTACTTCACTATTGGACGCATTAACCACGGCTGAGCTCATAAAGGGGAATCGATTTTAATGTGAATATTTAGACAGGTAATCAAGCGCCACCGCTTCCGCTACTTTAATACCATCAACGCCCGCCGACAAGATTCCACCAGCGTACCCCGCCCCCTCACCCGCTGGATATAGGCCTTTAATGTTGAGACTCTGAAAATTAGGACCTCTAGTGATCCGCAATGGCGAAGAGGTTCTCGTTTCAACACCCGTTAAAACAGCATCTTTCATTGAAAAACCCTTGATTTGTTTTTCAAAAGCGGGGATAGCCTCTCTGATCGCTTCGATAGCGTAGGCGGGCAAACTGTCAGCCAAGTCGGTTAAATGAACGCCAGGCTTATAAGATGGCATCACACTACCAAACGCTGTTGAAGGCTTGCCTGCCAAAAAGTCGCCGACCAGCTGGCCGGGAGCCTCGTAAGTAGAGCCACCAAGTTCATAGGCTTTGGACTCTATGGCTCGCTGAAACTCAATACCAGCCATAGCTCCACCTGGGTAATCGTCAGGCGTAATACCCACGACAATGCCAGCATTCGCATTGCGCTCATTGCGAGAATACTGACTCATGCCATTAGTCACCACACGATTGGGTTCAGAAGTTGCAGCAACGACAGTGCCGCCTGGGCACATACAAAAGCTATAAACAGAGCGGCCATTTTTAGCGTGATGCACTAACTTATAGTCAGCAGCGCCAATCATGGGGTTGCCTGCATGCGGTCCTAGGCGAGCCTTATCGATGAGTGCTTGAGGATGCTCGATACGAAAACCCACCGAGAACGGCTTAGCCTCCATAAATACGCCGGCGTCATCCAGAGCCCGAAAGGTATCCCGAGCACTGTGCCCCAAGGCGAGCACAACATGATTGGCTGGCAGGTCATCATGCCCTTCAATTTTGACGCCCTGAATTTGTTCATTCTCAATATCAAAACCAATAACTTTTTGAGAAAAACGAATTTCACCGCCTAAAGCAATAATCTCTTCACGAATTTTTTCCACCATTCCCACCAAGCGAAAGGTGCCGATGTGAGGTTTAGCAACATACAGAATTTCTTCTGGGGCGCCGGCTTTTACAAATTCATTCAATACTTTACGCCCATAAAACTTTGGATCTTTAATTTGGCTATACAACTTACCGTCAGAAAAAGTACCGGCACCGCCCTCACCAAACTGCACATTAGATTCTGGATTAAGTACATTTTTACGCCATAAGCCCCAAGTATCCTGAGTGCGCTCACGAACTTTTTTACCCCTCTCCAGCACAATAGGCTTAAATCCCATTTGCGCAAGAACGAGTGCCGCAAATATTCCACAAGGGCCAAAACCAATTACTACTGGCCTAAGATCGGCTCCTGATTCAATTGCCTCTGGTGCCTTAGCAACAAAGTGATAACCGGTATCCGGCGAAGGTCTTATCTGAATATCGCCGGCAAACTGCTTAAGCAGTTTCTCTTCGTCTTTGACCGAAAGATCAACGGTATAGATAAAAGCAAGCGCTACGTTTTTTCTGGCGTCATAACTACGCTTAAAGACCGTAAATTGATTTAAGTCTTTAGGGGCCAAATTTAAGCGCTTGAGAATTGCACCCTCAATTGCTTCTGGAGGGTGATCAATGGGCAGACGCAGTTCAGTAATACGGATCATGGAGCTCTACGATACACGGGAAATTGAGTCTATTTTAGTCCCCCAAGTTGGGCTGAGGGTTTAAAGGCGATAATGCGTTATGGCTCTACGCGCAACCATCCACAAAGCAGACCTCCACGTCGCAGATTCAGACCGCCACTATTACGGCAGTCACTCCCTCACCATTGCTAAACACCCTTCTGAAACTGAAGAACGCATGATGGTCAGATTGATTGCTTTTGCCCTTCAGGCGCAAGAGGCATTGACATTCACCAAGGGGCTGAGTGATACCGATGAACCCGATCTCTGGATTAAAGACCTGACAGATGCCATCAAGTTATGGATTGAGATTGGTCAACCCGATGAGCGGCGCATTCTTAAAGCCTGCGGTCGATCCGATCAAGTGATTGTGTATTGCTATGGTGGTCACACTAGCAAAATCTGGTGGGATGGCATTGCGAACAAATTAACTCGCGCCCGCAATTTGCAAGTGATCTCCATTCCGGCTGAACAGGCCAATGAATTAAATAAATTGGTTGAGCGCAGCATGGTGATCCACGTCAATATTCAGGACGGAGAGATTTACGTCTCTTCCGACAAAGGTCAAGTCACCATTACTCCTGAGATCTGGCGCAACAATACCTAATCCGCCAATTTAAGCAATGAGAGCGATTGTCTTAGATACCAATGTCTTGCTAGATATTTTTGTATTCGAAGATCCACAAGCAAGCGCACTAAAAGATGCCTTGCTTAATCAGAAAATAAAAGCTTATTCAAGTCAGGCCACGATAGAAGAGTTGGGTGATGTTATCTCGCGCCCACTCTTTTCCCTGGATGACAAAAAACAGACAGACATCGTCTCGCAATGGCGAGCTATAAGCCACCAGTTGGAAAGCCTTAAGTTAGAAGCAGCCCCTTGGGAATGCCATGATCCCGATGACCAGATCTTTCTGGATATGGCCTATACCCTTAGACCATCAATTCTTATTAGCAAAGACAATGACGTACTAAAGCTAGCAAGCAGAGCAGCTAAGGAGAATGTGTTGATTGCTTCCAAGTACGACGCGCTTACCCTCTAAACAGAGAGCTTTAAGTGCAAGGCTTGTGCTGCCTGCGCGGCAATTTCAAATGACTTTAATCGAGCCGCATGATCAAATATTTGACCAGTGACAATCACTTCATTGGCACCCGTTAGATCCATCCAACGCTGCATTTCTTTTTTAATAGTCCCTAAGGACCCCACTGCGGAACATTGCAAAGCATGTGCAGCCGCGGCTTTTTCGTACGGTTCACAAAAATCATCTAAATCGGTGATTGGGGGTGGTAGCTGGCCACGAGTATTGCGCCGCATCCGAATCACATTCTGCTGCAAAGTTGTAAAGAGATACCGAGCCTCTTCGTCTGTGTCAGCCGCTACGACATTCATGACAAATGCTGCATAGGGGCTAGCAAACTTATCAGAAGGCTTAAACAAATTGCGATAAGTCTGCATGGCATCGATGAGCTGCTCAGGGGCGAAATGAGAAGCGAAGGCATAAGGCAAACCAAAATGAGCCGCCAATTGAGCCCCATAGAGACTTGATCCTAAAATCCAAATTGGCACCTCAGTGCCCGCACCTGGAATTGCCTTAACAGCCTGCCCCTCCTGAATCGGCCCAAAGTAATGCTGGAGCTCTCGCACATCTTGCGGAAAGCGATCATCGCCACCCAATAAATCTCGACGCAAGGCTCTTGCGGTTATTTGATCAGTCCCGGGCGCGCGGCCAAGCCCCAGATCAATCCTGCCCGGAAATAGCGAGGCTAAGGTACCAAATTGCTCGGCAATGACTAAGGGGGCATGGTTAGGCAACATTATCCCGCCAGAACCCACCCGAATACTCTTGGTGCCTGCGGCAATATACCCAATCAGCACAGCAGTCGCTGAACTGGCATTACCCGTCATATTATGATGCTCAGCCACCCAATAGCGTGTGTAGCCCCATTGCTCGGCATGTCGAGCAACATCCAAAGAATTGCGTAATGCGTCTGAAGCGGTAAATCCCTGAGGAATCGGAGATATATCTAGAATGGAGTACGGAACGCTATTAGTCATCCCAAGATCATACTGAGAAAGCAATGTTTTGACATGAACCAAACGCAGCTGGCAGCAGCCGATGATGGCCTCTTCAAACCAGGTAGCAAGCTGAGACACAAAAAAACTGGTGGATTTTATAAAGTCGTTCTACTGGCAAATATAGAAGCAAATCTAGAGCCCGCGTACGTCTATGAGTCCATGCAAAGTCATGACTTTTGGATTAGGCCAAAAGCAGAGATGGAAGATGGACGTTTTGAACTCATCGCAGAATAAGAAACTGGAATATCCAATGACCGAAGACCGCATTACCAATCTAGAAATTAAACTGAGTTTCACAGAAGACCTCATCGAAAAACTCAATCAAATTGTTTACAAGCAGCAACAGCAAATTGAATTTTTATATCGTGAGCTCAAATCCATTAAGGAGCAGGCAAGCAGTAGCGGCGGTGGCGGGGCTGGCAGCCTTAAAGATGACATTCCCCCTCATTATTAGCTTACTGATACCATTAATAGCGGATTAATCAATTGATCTTTAATGACTAAAAGGAGTTAACCATGGGCAACCTAACCCCCTTTCTATTTCAATGGGCCTTAACCTCGCTATCTCTTTGGGTTGCTAGCTACGTCTTTAGTGGCTTGCGCTTTGCAGATGGTGGCTCGCTTCTGATATCCGCCCTACTGCTTGGCTTTGCTAATGCGATTGTTAAGCCCCTGCTTATTCTCTTTACACTTCCGCTCACCATACTCACGATGGGTCTATTTTTGCTAGTCATTAATGCCTTAGTATTGATGCTGGTTTCATCAATCGTTAGCGGCTTTTCTATTTCCAGCTTTTGGACGGCATTCTTTGCAAGTATCTTTATCTCCTTGTTCAGCCTCTTTGTTAGCGGAATGCTGTTTTAAGTATCAGACTTAGAATTGCTGAAGAGTTAATTTGCTCCAGCCTCAATATCCGACCAAGGACGCAGCGCAGTCTTACAGGGCTGCGACTTGGTTGCCAAAGATTTAGCGTTTTCTGCCAGGAGCGATACGCCACCCGTCAAAAATCCTAAACCAATTGATACAGCGCTTTTAACCACTGCGGCCTTATCAATACCTGTACTTGGGCTCTGCAAAGTACCTTGAAGCTTAATCAAGTTAGCTAAATCCAGCCCCGAGGTCAGTCCAGATTTTTCACGGGGATAAATATCCAAATTGATCACTTCATTCTTTAGATTGACTGAGCCCGCAAGCACCACATTCAAGAGATTGGTTTCAAATCCCACCGAATCAGCAACATTCACCAAGCCATTGCTAACAGGCAAATATGCAACCGCACACTCTAAAGTGGTGTTATCCAATTTTTTGCGCAAGGGGTTAATAGCATTAAATACACTTACAGCAAAATCACCGCCCTTGTTCAAAAAAGTTGATGTCAACATCGCTGGACCAACGGAGATCTGAATCTTGCCATTCGCATTACCAGCCAGCTGATGCAAACTAGTGCCGGAGCTCTTCAAATTAAATGCAATCTTGGTATTGCCACCACTCACCTTTGATTTGGAATCAGCGATCATTTGCTCAAGCGTAAATCCTTTAGCAAAACCATCCATAGCTAAAATCGGCGCAGAGCCATGAAACTGGCTCAAAGATAGATTTCCTTTTGCCTGCCCATCGCCCAACTGAAAGCTAACTCCCTGCATATCAATTTTCTGGCCGCTAAATGTCATACTCGCATTTAAATTCTTGATAGGCGCTTGATCTGGCAGACCCAGCTCGGCAATTGCAAGGTTGATCTTACCGTTGGCTTCAGGCAATAAATCCAAGGGTAAGCGATCT